>WNGL01000307.1_pt1 | contig 56807 bp, 47 predicted proteins | sample 5400591 | NCBI WGS metagenome assembly WNGL01 (sample SAMN13153377, study PRJNA577476) | soil metagenome | isolation source: 80 cm soil or saprolite under Garry oak tree replicate 1 | place: USA:California | collected 2016-06-15 | reverse complement strand
GGTCGGCGGCGGTGGCCTGGCCTCCGGCGTCAGCGTCGCGGTTAAGGCGATCAGGCCGCAGACCGCCGTGTATGGGGTGGAGCCCGACGTCGCGCCCGACGCCCGCGACTCCCTTGCCGCCGGCCGGATCGTGCCCTACGCCGACGAGCAGCGGTACGCCACGATCGCCGACGGGATGCGCACCCACCTGTCCGAGCTGACCCTGGCGCACCTGCGGGCCAACCTGGACGGCATCGTGACCGTCACCGAGGACGAGATCCGTGCCGCCGTCGGCATGCTCGCCCACGACGCGAATCTTGTGGCCGAGCCGTCGGGTGCGGTAACCGTTGCGGCCTACCGGTTCCACGTCGGTCAATTGCCCGGCGGACGCACCGTCGCCGTGATCTCCGGCGGCAACCTGGACCAGGCATTGCTCGCTGAGCTGGTCAGCGAGCCGCGCTAAGCCTGATCCGTGGACGAGTAGCAGAGTCGGGCTGCCGGGGCGCGCCGGCGTGCGCTGGCAGTGCGGTGGTGGCTATTCGGCGAGTGTCGCCAGTATCTGCTGGGGTGCGTCGAGAATCGAGAAGTGGCCGTGGCCGGGACGGATCTGGAGTTGTGCGCCCGGTATCGCCTCGGCGAATCGGCGGGCGTGCTGGAGCGGGACGGTGGTGTCGGCGTCCCCGTGCTGGATCGATGTCGGCACCGTGATGGAGTCGAGGTCGAAACCACAGGGCCGGGCCAGCACCCGCAGGTCCTGCCCGACGCCCCAGCTGCCGCGGTGGAACGCTCGAGTAAGACCGGCGGGACGACACCGTTTGTGTCGGCCGGAGGCGAAGGAAAAGACGATGCCCGGCGTCTCGACCGCGGAGCAGTACAACCGTGCCGTCCGACGTTTCGAGGCCGACGACTACGCGGGCGCCGCAACTCTGCTCGCCGGCATCGTCGAGCAGGGCGGTGTGGGGACCCAGCTTCTGCTGGTCCGTGCCTACTACCACTCGGATCAACTGCCACGCGCGGAGGAAACCGCCCGGGCGGTGCTCGCACGCGCGCCATCCGAGGCGTACGCGCACCTGCTGCTGGGCCGGGTATTGCAGCGGCCGAACCGAGCGGCGGAGGCCATCGGCAGCCTTCGGCTTGCGGCTGTGATGGATCCGCGGCTGGCCGAGTTCGCTGTCGCATAAGGGGCAAACCCCGCCGCGCGTGGGACCGCCGCGCCCCCAGCAAGCGAAGGAGAAAACCACCGTAGAACCGACGTGAGACGGACGCGCTCTGCCATCACGCAACGGGATCGAGCAGATCGATCTGATCGCCGATTCGGGCGCAGGGCCCGGGCACTTGTCGGCGGCTGGTACTGCATTGTTATGCGCGCTCAGTCTCGCGTGATCGACTCCCGTCCACTATCCCGGCCAGACGATGGGCTCTGCGGGACCAGCCTTGACCAGACGCCCCGACCCTACGATCGGTAGCTATGAGGGGGGATGGCCGCACAGCGGTAGGACGCTCTTCCCCGCCTTCGTAACCGGTCACTGCCGGCGCACGTGGGCTGGCCGCGCCGGCGATGGTCACGCACAGCATGCTGGCCTTCGGCGCCGGCATCCTGCCCGGCGTGTACGCGACCAACAGGCAGTGCCGCTTCGGCGTCTGCCGCTGGACCCCGCTCGCCAAGCCTCAACATGGACGTCATCCGGGACGGCGCGGTCACCGGCCTACCACGATCGAGATCCAGCCGAGCGACAAGGCAGCCCGGCTGATCGGCAGCCGTTGCTGTCTAAGGTCGGGTGAGGCCGGTAGGCACGAGCGAACGCTCGTCCGGCGGGGGTCGTGGTGCTGCTGAGCCCGCTCCATCCAAACGGTCTTGATACGTGTGGCAGGCTAGGGCGGCACATGGATGTCAAGGTTGGTCATGCGCATGGCTGGGTTTTTGGCCTGGCTGGGCTGGCCACGTTCGGGTTGCTGGTCAGCACCGCGACCGTGGGACACGGCAAGGCCGTTCCCCGCCCGACCAGGTCCGGCCCGAGCGTGACGGCCACCGCGAGGGCCATTCGGCCTGCGGCCCGTCCGGCGAGCGCGGGCACGGTGGCCCGCCGCGCCACTCACGCCCGGGCGGTCAGCGCGCCTGCCCGGCCCTCCGCGTCGTGCCGCAACGGCTATGTGGCGCTGACCTTCGACGACGGTCCCGACCCGGTGTCCACGCCGCGGCTGCTCGCGGCGCTGCGCCGTGCCGAGCTGCGCGCGACGTTCTTCGACGTCGGTGAGCGTGTCGCCGAGTACCCGCAGCTGGCCCGCCAGACCGTGGCGTACGGAACCGCCGTGGAAGACCACACCTGGGATCACCGCTCGCTCACTGGCGCGTCGACGAGCACGCCAGCGCTGACAGCGCGACAGGTGATCGCCGAGCTCGACCGCGCGAAGCAGGCGATCGCGTCGGCTACCGGCCGGCGGCCGCAGTTCGTCCGCTCGCCCTACGGCGACACCAGCGCCGCCGTGCAGCGACTCGCTCGCGAGCTTGGACTCATCGAGGTCGGCTGGACCGTCGACTCCAACGACTACGCCGGCATCCTCACCCGGCAGCTCGTCACCAACGTGCTCCAGGTGCGAGCCGGTGGTGTGGTGATCATGCATGACGCGGCGCGCATCCCCAACACCATCGCCGCTGTCCCGGCGATCGCCGCCGGCCTGCGCGCCCGCAGCCTGTGCGCTGGACGGCTCGTCCCGTCCCGTAGCGACACGCCAGGCTGGGAGCACGGCACCTTCCACGCCCGCCCGGCCGCCTGGTGATCAGCCCGCATCGGGGTCGACGAGCCGCAAGCCGTCGGCCCCCTCGAAGTGCGTCCGATTGCGAACGGGGCGTGACCTAGGCAGGTGTCGGCCGACAGTCAGCCACTTCGATGCCCTGGTCGGCCGGGTTTATCCGACTCCGCCCCGTTCCGTCCTTTCCTCTCAGCCCCGGTGAGGGACCGTCTGCGGGGTGGCTGCGGCGCTGAGAGGGGACATCCAAGTCGATGATCTTGCTTGTCGCACAAGCGGATCGGCCTCGGAATGCATGCCCGTCGACGTGCGGGCGTCTCGACGGCGGCCCTGAACTGGGCTCGACGAGATGCTTGTCTGGGGGACTGGCTCGACGCTCTTGCGCGTGTGCTTGCCGACCGCCCAGCAGCTGCGGCAAGTCTTTGGAAGAAGTGGCACCTTGAGAAGGCCCGGCTCGCATGCCGGATGGGGTTCGGTGAAAGCGTTCAGTGAGCGGCGGCTTTGATTTCATCGGCCTTGTTCAGGGCCTGGGTCAGCGGCTCGCCGCCCTTCTCTGAAGCGGCAAAGCCACAGTCGACCTTCCGCTCAAACGCCTGCTCGTCGGCCGAACTGGAGGGAATACCCATTCGGGCCGCATCCTCGAAGCATTGCGCTCCCTTGTCGTACTCCAGGCAGGCCTGGTGGACCAGGACGGAAACTGGCTGTAGCCGGGCAGTGGGGGAGCCGATTCGACTCAGCTCGCGGCTGCAGCCACGAAGCTGGTATGCCAAGGAGGCCAGCGCGGAACTCGTGAGGTTAGTCGGAGCAGTGTCGAAGACCTTGTCCATCTTCGGGAGCAACTGCTCGACCGCCTGAAGCCACAGCAGTTCTTGACCGGTCATAGGTCCCGAGGTCGTAGGCGCAGGTGTCGTCGCCGGCGGCGCTGTGGCCGTGTGCGTGTCCGTGGGTGCATTGACCGCATAGCTAGGCGCGGTGATGTGGAAGTCGACGCCGTACTCGGTGAAGTCGAGCCGTCCTGCGTCCGGCCCCTTGTAGTCACCGCGGAGCGGGTAGGCGGGGCCGGTGTTCGCGACGTAGAGCTTGGAGCCGTTCTGCTGGCTGATGACGACAACCTTCTTGCCGTCGAGCCTTGTCTGGTCGACCTTCGGCTCGACTGGGCTGTCGGGCTTGATCAGTTGGGCCGCGAGGGCGTCAAGGGAAAAGCCCTCAAGGTTCCTGTGATCAGGGACCTTGACCCACCGGCCGGCCAGGTTCTGCATCGCCGCAGGTGCGCCCAGCGCTTGCCATCCCCGCCGATCGGCTTTGATGTATACGTCATTGGCGATCGCGGTGATCTCGTACTGGGTGCCCGCCGCCAACCCGATCGTGCCGGCGCTCGCCTGGCCTTGAATCCGCAGGTCCAGCCGCACCGGCGTGCTGTCACTGCGCCCCGTCCCGGTTAGGTGGACGCTCTTGGCGGCCTTGAGCGCCCCTGCAGCAGCCTGCTGCACCTGCGTCGCGGACTTCTTTTCCAGACCGTTGGTGTGGGCACCGCTGCCGCAACCGCCGGCAACGAGCACGCCGATTGCGACCGCGACGGCAACGCAAGTGTGGCGGTGACTCGTAACGGTCAAACGCTGACTTCCCTGCCGCGGATGCACACGCGAGGTCCCCGTCGACAAAGATCGCAGCACGGTAGAGCGGCCTATCCATGGCCGATAGAGCTGGGACGACGGTCCGAGCGCCGTCTTGGCAGCGATGGGCGCGTGTCCTGCACCGATCGGGGTGACGTTGTAGGCCCATGACGTTGCCGTCGGTGTCACGTCGTTTCGATCTTCTGGCGGACGCCGGAGCCTACGGATCGCATTAGGAAGCGGCAACACAATTACGACCCCCGTTGGGGTGGTCACACTCTAATGCCGCCGAGTGACCGAGACCAGAGGCTTGGTTCTGCCGCGTACGCCGGCTCGCGGACGCTGACGAGATCGAGCCAGCGCACCGTGCCAACCTCGAGACTGACGACGCTGGGAACCGGGCCGCGCGCCACAAACGCTGGCTGGTCGCCAACTGGATCGATCGCGAAGCCGAGGACGACCAACACATCCGTCCTGAACTCGGCATGAAATGCATATGCGGCACTCCATCATTGCGCCCTACTAATCGATCTGCGCGCCGTGAGCGCGGCACGCCGAGCGCGCATAGCGACGGCTCGGACCTGGCTACGCTCCGCGCGCGCGGATGACACCTCACGCCGGCCTGATCGTCGGTCGAGTGCAATACGCCGGATTGCGCGCACACTTTCGCGGCAGTTCGCCCCAACGTCTCGTGCGTTATGCGCGGACGCGTGGGCACATGGCCGTCAAGCTGTGCAAGCAGCAGACGAGGCCTGGCGCATTTCCCTTGCGTTGTAAGGCGATTCGGGCCGGCTCGCTACTCGGCGCGGAGTGCTCGCCAGTCGTAATGCTGCGGGGTTGGCCAACCAGAACGAGACCTAGGCGGCCGACACGGTCGCCTATCCGCCTGACTCCTCCGTGTAGCAGACCCGATTCTTGACGACACAGTCCGATGGCCCGGCCGGTTCACAGCACGCGCCCGGGGCTTACAGCAAGGGGCCGGAGTAGTCGTGGGCGCCACGACTTAGAGCTCGAAGAATCTTCACGTGCCGTTCTGACTCGACGCGAGGTAAGCAGCCACGCTGCCCGCCTCGCGAAGCGCGGCCGTCACTCCGGAGGGGTCCGCGCGATAGGCGTTGACCAAAGATCGCTGTGCGACCGCGCCAGGGTCGTGCTGGTCGCTCCAGCTCATCAGCTCCAGCAATACGGGAATGAGGTCGCGCCCCTTTTCGGTGGGCCGGTACGCCTGTTTGCCCGAGCGCGGATCGTCCATCGTCCTTTCGACTAAGCCGCACGCGTCCAGCCGGGCCAGCCGGTCGGCGAGGATGTTGGTGGCAATGCCCTCCTCCGACGCGAGGAACTCGCGGTAGTGCTGCTTCCCAACCAGCAGCATGTCGCGCATCACCAACAGGGTCCATTTGTCACCGAGGACGTCGAGCGCCGAGCTGATCGGGCAGGTCGAGCGCCGGGACACTCGGCTCACTTACCCTCCACGTGAAGCCGCAGTCCAGCGAGGATCTCCCTCTGCGTCTGGTGGAACTTGCTGCGGATCATCGGAAGCATCGGTAGTACGAACCACTTGGGCCGAAAGTTGCTCCACGCGGTGACGACCGTCGATTCGCGGTCCTGAGCCAGCCGGAACCCTGATGTCCACTCGGTGACCATTCGCGAGAAGCCAGAGGAGTCGGCATCGACGCGCCAACTGATCGCCTGTCCCGCGTCGTAGGTGGTGCACGTCTCTCGCGTTGTTCCAGGACTGCCACGAATCAGCACGCTGCATTCGCGCACCTCGCCGAGTGCATGGGCGCCCTTGATCGCGGTAGCGAATGGGTGCCACTTCGCGTGCTCGTCAGGCGACTCGATGGCCGCCCAGACAGCCGACGCCGGCGCACCGAGTGTCAGCGTGTCCGCGATCTCCCTCATAGCCGGCCTCCTGGGCGCTTGTGATTTGCAAGTTGCACGTTAGGGCGTGCACTTGCAATTCACAAGCATAGGTGAGACCGGTGACGGACCCCAGGCGGTGACCCGCACGCGGCCCGAAGCACCAACGGGACGAAAGCGACGCGCCCTAACACCTCGAGATCTCCACCACACAGGTTGCGCGCATGTCAGCCGGCTAGGAACGCAAGTCGCGAGTCGTTCATCGTCACGTCCAGCTCGACGACCTCCGGAGTCACCACGCCGTGAACGATGAACGGATCCTCGGCGAGCCGCGCGGTGAGCTCGTCGAGCGCGAGGCCAGCTGCCAGAACGATTCCGCCACCAGCCTGCCGAATACCGCCCGTCAAGAGGAACACTCCATCGTCGAATCCTTGTCGCAGCCACTGCCGGTGGCTGCCCAGCTGCTCGGCGACTTTGGTGCCATCGGCAAGTCGAAGCAATACAACGTACATGGTGAACTCTCCCTGCTGACATTGTTCATGATGGACGCCTATTATAAGTCAGCTTACTAACTGATACGACGCCTAGTCCTACGCGCCGCTCTGGGACGCCCGGCTGTCTCGCATGGACGGACTTCCAGTTCCGTGGGCCCGTGGCGAAGTACGACGCCGTCGAACCAGTTAGTGTTTCAACCAGTTAGCACCTTCCGAGAAGACAAGCCCGGCTCCGGCGCCGGGTCCGCAGGCGGCCGGGGCCTGCGCATCAGCGCTCTGGACAAGGCACTTCGTCAACCGCCTGCGGCATCCAGTCGGCACGCCGGCCAGTACCATATTGGTGAGATGACTAACTCCCAACGTGGCGGAAAACGCGCACGGCTCGTCGCCAGCGCGACGGAACTGTTGCACCGTCAGGGCGTGCACCGGACCACGTTGGCGGATATCGCGGCGTCAGCCGACGTCCCCCTCGGAAACGTCTACTACTACTACAAGACGCGCGATGAACTGGTGGACGCGGTAATCGAGCAGTGGAAGGCCTCGCTGTGCGAGCAGCTTAGCCAGCTCGACGAGCGCCGCACGCCGCAGGCGCGGCTGAAGGGCTTGGCGGAGCTGTGGACCGCGCAGGCTGAAACGATCGCCGCCGACGGCTGCCCGCTGGGCGGCTTGTCCTACGAGCTCAACAAGGGTCACGACGCGCTGGCCGAACACGCCCGAGAACTACTTGGGACGGTCCTGGATTGGGCCGAGGCCCAGTTCCGAGCACTGCGGCTCCGTGACGCCCGCGGCCTGGCGGTGCATCTGATCTCGGGGATCCAAGGAGCGACCCTTCTGGCCAACACGTTCGGCGACGCACCCCTGCTCCGGGCAGAGGTGCGTCGCCTCGAACGGTGGATCGACGAGCTCGCTGAAGCGGGCCCCTCGATCAAGCCTCGACGACCTGCGGGATAGCACGCGTGGCCGCATCGGCGCCGGTCATGTCGACGGCCGTGGCGTTGCGAGAACGGAACGCAATCAGTGCCGCCACGACCAGGGAGATCGCCGATGCCAGCAACGCGGCCCGGAACCCGCTGGTGAGTGCCTCCGGCTGCGAGACGCCGGCGGCAAGCCGATGGTTCGTCCGGGAGGCGGCAATTGCGGAGAAGATCGCAACCCCTAGCGCGCCGCCCAGCCAGGTCGACGCGTTGATCATCGCTGCCGCCAGCCCGGCCTGCCGCTCAGGTACGCCGGCCTGCGCGGCAGTGGTGACGCCGACGAAGACGAAGCCGAGGCCGAACGACATGATCTCCAGTGGGACGAACACGTTCCCGAGCCAGGTGCCGTGTGCCGGGATGAACGACAACCACAGGATGCCGCCAGCCCCGAGGAGCGCGCCCAGCACGATCAGCGGCCGCGTTCCCGTCTTCAGCATCAACTTCGACCCGATGCCCGCGGTGAACGCCACCCCGAATGTCGCCGGGATGTACACGAGCCCGGCCTTGATCTGGGAGAAGTGCAGCACGTTCTGCAGGTACAGCGTGAGGAAGAAGAACATCGCGTAGAAGCCGGCCATGGCTATCACCATGGTCAGGTCCGCTTCGCCGAGTCCCTTGATCTTGAAGATCGAGAAGGGGAACAGCGGGTGCTTCTGGTTTGCCTCGAAGATGGCGAAGACGAGCAGCAAAGCGGCGGCCCCGATCAGGCCGCCGATGGTGCGGCCGGTGCCCCAGCCCTTGTCCGGTGCCTCGACGATCGTGTAGACGAGCAGCAGCATCGCCGCCGTCAGCAAGACCGCCCCGATGACGTCCAGACGTCCTCGGTGTCGAGGCCCATCAGCAGGCAAGAGCCTGACGATGGCGAACAGGACCACCAAGCAGACCGGCGGGTTCACGAAGAACACCCACCGCCAGTTCAAGTAGTCCGACAGGACGCCACCGAGTAGCACGCCCACGGCCGAACCAAGCCCGCCGAGGGCCCCCCACGCGCCAAGCGCCTTCGCCCGGTCGATCGGATGGCTGAACGTCGTCGTCAGGATTGACAGCGCCGCGGGCAGCATCATCGCCGCGCCGACCCCCTGCGCGAGCCGGGACCCCACCAAAGTGCCGGGATTCTGGGCGGCACCCCCGGAGATCGAACTGGCGAAGAACAGCAACGTTCCGGCGACTACCAGACGCCGCCGGCCCATCAGATCCGCCAGGCGACCACCGAGCAGCATGAAGCCGCCGTAGGTGAGCAGGTAGGCGCTGAGGACCCATTGCAGGTTCTGGACGCTGAACCCAAGGTCCCTGCGGATCGACGGCAGCGCGACGTTGACGATCGATGCGTCGACGAAGTCGAGGAATCCGATCGCGAGGAGCAAGGCGAGTACGGCTTTGCCTCGTCCCGTGCCGAGGACAGGCTCTGCGGTTCCCACACCGGTCATGGCTGGTCCCCCTTGAGTTAGTGAATGAGTCAGTTACCTAACTTACAGCCTCGGCAGCGATAATCGGGAGGCGGCACCGAATTGTCGACGGTGTGATCGATCTGGACGCCGTGTGAGCGGAAACTCCCGGGCGGCCGCGTCTTCGCCGACAACCGCCGGGCCTCGCTGATGCCGTCCCCCGTGGTGGACACGGTGGTGGCGCACCTTCGTCGAGAGGTCGAAGTCGGAGGGAGCCGGGCGAGGGCATGCTCAAGGACAAGAACTGGTCCCAGTCCGTGTCGACTCGTCGGAGCGGCGACAGCGGTGGCGCGACGAGGTCGCCGCCTGCTATCCGTTACGCCCGATGCTCATGGCGCTGGCGAAGGAGGAGTGGAGCCAGGTCACCGGCTTCCAGCGGGTCCGGTCCACGATCCGCATCTTCGCCGCCACGGTCTAGGGACCAACGCGAACTGCCGCAGCCTCGCCGATATCCAGATCGTGGGCCACGAAGACCAGACCGGCACGGCGCGCACTCAGAAGCACAACGGCAGCCGCTGATCTGAACGCCGGCCACCCCTGGGCCGCCGAGCGCGCCGCGACCTACATCTTCCTGACCTCCAGGCGACAGACCCTGGGCTGATGCTGGCGCAATGGGCGGCGGGATAGGCGGCCGAGGTGACGCGCCCGGGTGGCGGGTCAGGCCTGTCGGGGCGCTACTCAGCTAGCCCTTTGCGTGCGAAGTCAACGGCTTCAGCGAGCAGCGTGTGCCATAGCGTGTGGTCGACGGCGGGGATCGATACCCACTCACGGAAGACCTTGCCGGCTGGGGCGAACGGGTCGCCGCTGCCGTTCTCGACGAGTTCGGCGACCCGGTCGTGAGGCAGCTTCACGACCAGACAGCCGGCCTGGTCGTCGTATGACGCGACGAATCTTCCGGCCAGCCGCACGCACGGGTAGCCCATCATGGTGGCTCGGCCGATGGCGGGGTCGTAGAGCAGATCGTCGGTGAGTGTGTCGTACAGGGCACGGGCGTCGCCCCCGCCGGATTGCCCCGGCGAGGACGTGCCCTTCGCGTCTCGCGCCATCAGGCCGCCGGCGGGCTGAAGACACCGAACTGATTGCCCGCCGGGTCACGCAGGTAGGCGAATTTCGGGGCGCCGGGACCGGGGTCGAGGTGCTTGCTCACGATCGAGCCGCCGAGTTGCTCGGCGTCGGCGCACGTGCCTTCGACATCGGCGACGAGGATGTAGAACACGGCGTGGCCGGGCAACTGCCCGCCGGTGCCGAAGATGCCGCCCATCGGAGCGGCGGCGCCGGAGGCCTTGATGTTGCGGTAGTCCAGGCCGCCGGAGGCGGCGGGGCCGTCGGCCTCGAAGGTCCAGTCGAAGAGGCTGCCGTAGAACTGCTCGGCGCCGTCCGGATCGCTGGTGGCGACCTCGAACCAGGCCAGCGCGCCGGGAGCGGGGTGGGACATGGGTGTCTCCTTCTCGTCTCGGATCACCCGCCGTGGCGGCGGGCTGCACCCACCTTCTCGCCGCCTCGCGACAGCCCTATGTCGGTGTTTGGCAGCAGATCTTCCGGACGCAGCGCGGCGGCCGGCAGCTTCGTCTCGTGGCCATCGACAACCGGTTCGGCGACGACCCCCGGCGCCATGGGCCGCGCGGATGTCCGCTCGGCCCGGGTGATGCGATCCATCCGGAACACCCGGTCGTCACTTCTGAGGTGGCACCAGGCGGTGAGGTACGAGCCGTTGGGACCGACCACGACGTGCTGCGGCTCGATTTCGCGCTCGGTCTCGATTCCGCCGACGTCGATGTAGTGGATACGTAGTACGTGGTTGTCGCGGACGGCCCGCCAGATGGTCTCGGCGACCTCGGCATCGGGGTCGGGCGTCGGCAGGACGAGTAGCCGCACTTTCTCGGCGGTCGCGCGGGCCTCTTGCAGGGCCCGTTCGGGCATCGCGGCCACGATCTTCTGCAGGGCGCTGCGGGCGTCACGTTTGAAGAGCACGTGCTCGCTTCGGCTCAGCGCCACGGCGACGGCCGCCGCCTCGCGCGGCGTGAAGTTCAGCGGCGGCAGGCTCATCGAGCGGTCAAGTGTGTACCCCCCGGTGCGCCCTTGTTTGGTCGCCAGCGGGACGCCGGCCTGTCCGAGCGCGCTCAGGTCGCGCTCGATGGTTCTGACGCTGACCTCGAAGTGCGCGGCCAGCTGTCGTGCCGTGCGCGCCCTCGAGCCTGCCGCCCGCAACTCTTCGACCAGGGCGTACATGCGGTCGGTGCGGTTCATGGCCGGAGCGTAGACGCGGGCGCGGACAGTACTCGAGACACCAGGAGGCCGGCTCGCCTAACGGTGCGTCAGCATGAAATGCGGCGGTCGCGCCGGAACGAGGCGTCCGAACTCGAACGGTCGCAACTCGGCTGAGTTGGCGATCCCGGCCGTCTGACCCAACGTCCAGTAACGCACGCCCGAGCGCGCGCAAAAGATCAATCCAGAGTGATAACGCGCGGATAGGTGATCGACTACGAGCCGCGCCGAACGACGGCTCCCGAACGCACGTGTCCGCGGCGAGCGTCTGCTCCGGTTGTCGTCGAGGCTCGATCAGGGATGCGCCGCGAAGACGTGGGCGACGGCTCCGCCGCTGAAGGCGGTGGTGCTGATCGGGTCGATGGTGAGCGGTGCGGTGAAGAGCCGCTCGCCGGCACTCAAGACGACGGGGTGGATGACAAGGCGGTACTCATCGATCAAGCCGGTCTCGACCAGCGATCGGGCGAACCGTGCACCGCCCTGAGCGAGCAAGTACCCGCCGGAGCGCTCCTGCTTGAGTCGCGTGACCGCTTCGGTCAGGTCGCCGGAGACGATCGTCGTCTCGGCCCAGTCGGCAGACTCCAGGGAGTTCGAGAACACGACCTTGGGAATGTCGTTCATCGGCTTGGCGAACGGCCCGGGGGCGCTGGGTCAGAAGTCGGCCCACCTGGCGTAGGTGGCGGCACCCATGAGATGCACACCGGCATTGCTCACGGTCTCGAGCGTCCAGCTCGCGCCGTCGGGGGAGCGGCCCGCGGCCTCCCAGCCGGTGCTCCCGTCGGGTGGTGCGACGAAGCCGTCGAGCGAGACGGACATCTTGAGGACGAGCGAGGCCATGCGCTGCTTCCTTCCCAGGGCGGAGGTGCCGGTAGCGGAGGCAAACGCTACGACACACGAGGCGGACCCGGGCAGCGACGCCGGCCCGCCCTGCCATCTTCTCGACGCAAACAGTCATACCCACGCGGCGAAGCTTCCGTCCGTCTCGACCGATGTCACGATGCGCGCAGGTAGCGGAGACTTCTCCTCCAACGAGGGAACAACGGCTTGCACCGTGCTGACGGCCATGGCCAGGAGCCAGTCCGACTGATCGAGGTCACCGAATACGTCGCTGGTCGTTGCAGGATGGCCTCGGGCGGTGACAGCACATTAACCGAGGCGCCGTCATACTCCGAGCCACTGCTCACGCTTTGAGTACCCAGCACCTCTCCGTCATCGCCCCGCTCTTGCCAGCCTTGCAGCTCGGATCCGAGCAGGGCGTTCGCTCGCCGATACCCGAATAGTCAAGATCCGCAGCAAGCCGCGTGCAATCGGCATGACAGGAACGTTGATCTGCTCGAGATCGCCTCATCTACGGTGCTACTCGCAAGCTCCGGCTTCGAGCAGATCGAGGCCTCTTTGTTGTCAAGCGGTTCGGCGGCGCGGTGTTGAAGTTCGATTGCTCCTTGCTGGCTGCGGTCTGGCGCTGTCACTCGTAGGGTTGGTGGCGACCCGGGAGTGGCTTGTCCGAAGAGCTGGCGTTTCGGGGTGTGAGCCGGCCGCGCTGGATGCAGAGTCGTTCCCCGATTGCCCTCCCGGGTCCTTCTCGGCTTCGTTTGCGACGCGTCGCGCGTCGGTCATCATGCGGGCCCAGATGGCGTCGCTGATCTTGCGTTTCAGTGCGCGTAGGGCGGACTTGCCGGTCATGCCTTCGGCGAGTTTGCGCTCGTAGTAGTTGCGACCGGCGGTGCCACGGTTGCGGATCTGGGTGACGGCGGCCATGTGGATGGCGTGGTTGAGCTGGCGATTCCCGCGTCGGGACAGCCGCTGGATCTTGCGGTTGCCCGAAGACACGTCGATGGGCGCAGTGCCGTTGTAGGCAGCGAAGTTGTCGCGGGTCGGGAACCGGTGAATGTCGCGGACGTAACCGAGCCCTGCTCCTCGGGCAACTGCTCGACGAGGCGCCACAGCTCGTCACGGGCGGCAGTCATGGCACCGATACACGGACCGCGCCGCGGAACGCCGGTCATTCGCACGCCCCTTGACCGGGCAACACGGTTTGTGCGGCTCGTGCACCGGCAGCGAAGCCGGGCATGTGCCACACCGGCGGTAGCGCGTCTCGAATGCGTCCGTCCACGGACGCGGAACGCTCGCCTTCCCGTGCCAGCCTGCTGGCATGGGGCGTCCACCACTGCCGGTCGGGATTCATGGCTGGATCGACTTTCACCGCGCCAGGTCCGGACGAGTCCGGGCTCGAACAAGAATCCGTGACACAGATGGTGTGCTTCGCGCGGTGACCCGGTGGGGCAGCACCGAGGCCGACGCCGGTGCAAGGTTGATGGTCGCGGTGCGGGAACGAGTCGGCTGCGGGGACCAAGAGATCAGCGGCACCAGCCGACTGGTGTCGGCGGTACCGGTGTGGCTGGACGAGCTCGACCGGTCCGACGTGGCGGTCAGCACGCGTCAGCTGTACCGTGCCGCTGCCCGTCGCTATCTGATCTTGACGCTCGGATCACTGCGTCTGGGCGAGCCGAGCGTCCCGGGCATCGAACGGCGTTGATGTCGATCCGCTCCAGCCACGGTCCGCAGCCTGCCCGCGCCGCCCGGCGGGCGCTTTCGAGCCTGTGCCAGTGCGCCGTGCGCCACGGCGCGTTACGGGTCAACCCGGTGCGCGACACGCGCCCGATCGTCTGCCCGCGCAAACGAGTCCGCGCGCTCAGCATCGGCGAAGCGGCCGACATGCTCGGTCGGTTGCGCAACGATCCGACCGCGGTGCGACTGGACCTGCCCGGCGGCGTGGAGTTCATGCTCGGCACCGGGGGTACGCATCGGTGGAGCCTGCGCAGTCCGGGAAGCCGTCTTCGACATGGATGCCGGCACCGTGCACATCAACGCCACCGTCGTCCGCGTTACCAGCGCCGGGCTGCAGATCCAGCCACGGACGAAGACAGCCGGCTCGGAACGCATCCCGCACCTGCCGCCGCACCTGGTTCGAATGATCAAGCGGAGACCGTTGAATGGCCATCCGCCGGGACCGAGTGGGGTGATCTTCACCTCCCCGACCAGGCTGATCCGCGAATCGTCCAACACCCAGGCCGACCTGCGGCAGGCGCTCAACCGGGTGGGCTATCCATGGGTCAGCAGCCACGTGTTCCGCAAGACCGTCGCGTCCCGCCTCGACGACGAGGGCTACGGCATCCGCCACGTTGCCGACCAGCTCGGACACAGCCGGCCCTCGACCACCATGGATTACTACCTCGGCCGGCGTGCGCTCACTGCGATCGACTTCGCCGACGCCCTCGAACCACTCATTGCCGCGGCCGAGTAAGTGGTTCGTTTCTGGTTCGTTTCTGGTTCGCACCCACCGGCGACACCATAATCCCTTTATACGGTGGGCCCCCCGGGGCTCGAACCCGGAACCTAGGGATTAAAAGTCCACGCCCAGGCGGAGACGATGACCTCAGAAGCCTATATTTATTGGGATTCTGGTCTCACGGTTAGCTATCAAGCGCTGCCTCAGACTCCATTTCGCGTCACGTTTGATGTCACGCGCTCCCGGTAGACCGCGGAAGCGACGCCGGCGGTAACAGCGGTTCCGCGATTCCTCGCCGGCTAATCCACCGGAAAGATCATCTGAGGCCGCATCCGGCGGCCCGATCGTACGAACAGTGACGACCCGGTGACGCGCGGCTAGCTACCGTCCATCGGGTTCCGGACCAACGGGGGCGTAAACGTGACGGACTGCGTAACCATGCTGGGACGTCCGACGCGGGGTTGCCCCAACATCGCTCTGCTGCACCGATTCGGCGGACCGCCCTCATGGCCTGCCTTTCACGCGTTGAGGTACTGGAGGGTGGCAGGCGCTTCTCGCATTCGTCCGCAGAACTTTCGCGTAGTCGAGCGCCGACGCGCGGCCAGCACGTCTGGCCCATCGGGGACCGCTGAGCGTTCGCCAACTCGCGGTCCGCGCGCGGGCGCCTCAGGAGTCGTTGCGTTCTGCTCGTCGCCGCGGACAACTCCTCGGCGCTCGCTGCGCCGGGACGCCTTCATGCACGTCTTCGTCGTACGCGAATGGATCACCTGCCTCGTTCATCGCTTGCTTTCGACGGACGATCTTGTTGTGGCGGCGAGCGGCAGTGGAGCCGTCGACCTGCTTTTCGGCTGGCGCCGCGAGTGCGTGCTCACCGGGCGAGATCGCATCCGGCTGCGCCTACTGAATGCCCTTGGAGCCCTAAGCCTCGTGCTCCCTCGAGCGAGGCGCCGTGCTGACGCCGTAGATGCGGCGATGCTCGCGCGGAGCAGCGTAACGCCACAGGAGCGCGCTCAGCCGGCGCTAATCGAGGCGCATGTTGTCCAGGGCAACTGGCTGGCAGGCCAGGAGATTGGACGCGTATCAACCCCTTCTCATGCGCGAGTTCCGATCCCAACGCCAATCGCCGACGCTCGATCTACTACGCAGGTCGGAAACTCCGAGCGCATGTCGCACGCACGATCCACTTCGGGCCCTATGGCCATGGTTTTCAGCTGACTACTAGGTAGGCACAATGAGCCCCTCCTCCGATCGCCCGCCCCAACGGACTAGTCAGCGCCCTGCGGCAGGACCACTGAGCCTTCGACTGCAGCGACTGCTGTCTCGGCTCTCCCTGCCGTTTGCCCAAGCCTTCAGTTCTCGCCGTATGCATCATGGACTCCGTAGGGTCGCCGGGCAGCAAAAGTGGCGGAGTCGGCGACCATTTGTCACGGCCGCGGCCGCGCTTTCTTATGTCGGCGCCGTCATTCTGGTTCTATGGGTCGGCCAATCCCTCTATGTGGTGCTTTGGAACAATCCGAATGCCCTCCCATTCAATACTGAAAAGGCGTGCAACAACACGGAATTCTCGTGCAGCACGCTTGCCGGAACAATTGTCCCGGTTCTCTCTCTGGCCGTTGCGTCAGCGGTATTCCTGTTGGTTAGGCTCAGCCGGGTTCGTCGACCCTACGTACGAAAGGCTCGAGAAAGGCCACAGGAGCTCGTGCAGACGGCGGGCAACATGGTCGGCGAAGTCGTGGGCCGGGACCAGCTCTGCGATGTCATTATCGACGACGTGATAGATCCACGGAGCCGTCGCCCACATGTGATCGTCGGCGGGGTTGGCACGGGAAAGACTGCCCTGCTCGTACAGCTGACCAAGCGGCTTGCCGAACAAGGTGCCGTCCCGGTGCCTGTTCGACTGCGCGACGCTCAAGATAGACTTGATTTCCGCGAGCTAGCGCAGAAGCGGTTCCTTGCCGAGTCAGAAAACTTGCTCCTGTCCAATGCCGAGGGAGAGAAAGCTTGGCGGCATCTCTATAGCAATCAGCAGATAGTGGTTCTCGCAGACGGCCTCGAGGAGGCACTCAACGAGGGCGCCGCCGAGAAGGACCGTGACAACCTCATCCGGCTCGCTATCCGACAGGCGAATAACGACAGGCTACCGCTTATCGTGGCGTCGAGGCCCCACAACCCGCTTCGGGCAATGGAGGCGGCGATCATCGAATTGGAACCGCTTAGCGAGGAGGCAGCCTTAGAGTACGTGCGGTCCAAGGGCTTAGGCCAGGACGAACGCAGGCTGGACTGGGTCGTGGAGACGGCAGATGTCGCCGAGACGCCCCTCTATCTGCAGATTGCTCGCCAGCTGCACGACGCTGGCTTGATTGAATACGTCTCGTCGACCAGAGACAGCGGCTGGTTCGATACCCGCAACGTAGATAGGGCGGAACTTCGACTGCGCCTCCTTGACACGTGGATCGCCGGCCTAATCAGCGGGCACTTCACGCCCGGATTGCCGCTTTCCGCGAAAGATCGCCGCTCCAGTGTGCTCAAATTGTCGGGCCTCGCCTGCATCGGACTGAAGAATGACAGTTTGCATGTCAAGTACGAGGAGTTCAACGACTTGGAAGGTGAACCGACCGTTGCGGGGGCAGAGGAGGCCCGAGGCACACAACGGTCACCGATCCTTCAGAGGCTGGAGCGTGATCTCGACGACGCCTCCGACATACGTTTGGCCGCCACCTGGGGTGCCCAACTCGGACTGGTGGAGGCGCGGGGTGATAGCGTCCGCTTCCAGCACAGCATTATGCAAGCCTACCTGGGCTCCATTCTTATTGACAGTGCGCTACTAGACGAAGACTATTTGGCAGATGCGCTAAAGAATCCGGGACGAGAACTCTTGATCGCGCTGGTAATGCATTCCCGAAGGAAGGTCAGGGAAGCGCGAGGGCACGGCTCCAGCGAGGTCGAGGTCGACGTGCGATCAGGAGAGACAAATCTTCGTTTGCAAGACCGTCTTTCTAAGAGTGCTGATGGTCGCCTCGACGAGAAGGCGCTGGACCTTTACGCAGCGGCGCTGGAGATCGACAGCGTCGACACCACTCCGCAGCACGACAAAATCGCGACAGCGCTCCAAGGGCGCTGGAGTCGCATCTCGGCTCCAGACCGGCGGACTCTCGATGAAGCGAAGATCAACCTGGTGCGACGCTACGGGGAGGCGGCCAGGACAGTCGCGGCGCCGAGAAGAGAGGCCCCGGCGCACGGAACGAAACCCGCGTACCTACAGCTTTACGACATAGTTACCGCCGAGGAGTCATACCCGGTCCGACTGGCCGCCATCCAAGAAATCGGTGGGGGCGGCGACGAGGCTTTTGCTGCGCTGCGGGACCTGCTTGGCCCAGACAAATCCCTACGGTCGCCGCGCGTCAGCGACAACCGGAGCGGTATTGACAGCCCCCGCGAGGCTGCGACCGCCGCCCGCGCGGTCGTCGAGCCCGACGGCGCGGAACACAGCTTTCGAGAGCTCGTCGGTCGCGCCTGGCTGGCACCGCTAGTCGCGGCTTCCGTCACTCCAAAGCACCGGCCAGCTGCGCGGGAGAACCTCCAGCACTGGCTAGATTTTGCTCGAGCGAGGGACCCCGAGGCGCGCGAGCTACATCTATCGCTCGAGGTAGCGCTCGCACAGGGATTTAAGCACGCGGCCAATCGTCGTACCGGACCTTCGCATGACCAAATGGAGGGCCGCGCCTATCTGTCTGAGCAGGCGAGGGAGCTGCTGAAAGCCACCGGATTCTGGTTCTCTCGGCTCACGCTTGTTCAGGCGCTGACTCTGTGGTCGCTGCGTGATCCTCTCGACGGTCGGCGGACCGATCCGAAGCGTTCCCTCGATCCCAATGCGCTCGTCCGTCATTGGACGGCGCTCTCGGACGCGCAACCGGACCATCCTCTTGTGATCGAAGCATGCCGGCTCGCCGTGTGGGCATTGGAAACGGGGCAACCCGAGCGCTACCTCTGGATCGACGAGAGCGGGATCGTCGCACGGATCGGCTCTCAACCGGCCAACCCTGGACGGCTGCGAAGGCACAACCTCTGGATTCCGCCCTCAACCGGATGGACAGCGCTTGACCCGCGCGCGCAGCAGCTCGTCGCTGACGTACTTGTGCTGTTGAATCTTGCCGAGCGCGGCGCACCCGAGGAGCGCGAGCGGCGCCTCCGGCGCACCTACCGGACGGACTTGCCGCCATGCCTTGCGGGAGACCGCTCGCCGCTAGACCCCAGACGTAGTGTCGGCATGATAGGGAGTTCACCACCTGGGTCCAACTGCAAGCAGGGCTGTGCGTTCGAGCTGTGCCCGTACCCCCCGAGAGGGGAAACGAGCTATCGGACTGAGCTGAACGAGGCATTCTGCCGGAGGCAGCAAGCTCTGCTAAGGGGTGCCCTTCGGCGCAAAGCGGCGCCGTGGCAAGGCTCGCTTGCGAGCGAGCTCAGGCAGTTCTGGAAGGAGATGGCCGAGCGCGCGCCCGCCGGTCCGGAGGGCGAAGATGCGCGTGGCCGCCGAGTGGGCGCCCGTGGCGGCCGACCGCGCTGAGCACAAGCCCCGCAACACCTACGCGCCGTGCGTTCGTCGGCGTCAGCTTCGAGTTGGAGGGACTTTCGCTTCTTTCCCTGCTCGCGGCGGTCTTGAGCGCCGCGGGCACAGCCCCAAGGGAGGCAATACCCTGCCCTGTCGTGAGTCCGGTCCTGAGGGCGCCAATGGCGTGTCGGCGGCGAGGTGTACCGCTCCCAGAGGCAAGTACATGTAAGACGTGTACAACTCCGTCAGCGGGGTGCCGGAATCCGGCGCCGGCTAGATGCGGCGCCGTGAACAGGTCAACGCACGCGCAGTGGCGGTCGTGATTCTACTACCGAAATCTGCCCCGCTCGGTCGTGAATAGTGGTTATCGGCTTAGCTTAGACCGCGGTCTCCGCAGCCGCCGGCGTGAGCCAACGGATGGCTGTTGCGTCGTCCCATCAACGATCAGTGGCGTCGGAGCCTTTGGGTGCTGGATTTCTGCGTCCTTACTTGGAACGCTCTGGAGAATGCTCTGAGCACGATCATCAATGAATCGCGTTGCGAGTTGTTGCGCGTAGCCGAACACGAGCGCGTACGCCAGTATCTGTCTCTGGGAGTCCAGCTCTGACAAGCCAGGCACGAATCCGCCGCCGAGCAGTAGTACTCCCGCGACGGCCGTCAGGGCGCCCGACGGCACCTTGAGCAACGCGAGAGCAGTTGGCACGTCGTACGGTGTCGAGGAACCGCGAAGCTTGCGGATCGCAAATGCTGCGCCCAGCGCACCGCCGAGCAGTCCGAGCCCGGCCACGATCATGACGTCGCGCGCCTCCGGCTGTCGGGGTTGCCGTCCGGGCGGCAGCGGAGTGATGGGATCCTGTCCGCTTGGACAGACGCTGCGGGTATCTTCCCCAGTCGCTGATTGGCCAGATGTGACGCTTGGGTGGAAACAGAGCGGCATAGACGATGGCGAGTTCGTGACGACAACGACGAGGCCGATCATGAAGATGGAAATGAGTGCGGCGGCGGCTAGCAGAATATTTCGAAAGCTACGGATTCGAGCATGTAGTTGGTCAGAGGATGTGTAGGCGATTTCCAACGCATTCTTGAGCCCGGCGCGCCGCCTCGCTGGATCGCGCTCAACACGCAAGCTGTCCACCTGTTGCCGCCTCGGGTCGACCGGCCCAAAGCTTGCGTCGACGCTCGCGATGGCGCTCGGGATCAACGCCTCGATGTCGCTGGCGGGCAACAACTCAATCAAGAACACCTCTGCCGCATGCAAACTTTGAAACGCCCGCTCGACCCTCGTTCCACGCCACCGGTCGAGGACCCATTGCAACGGTGACCTGCGGCGCCGTTGGGCTGCGGATCGCGCCGAGTTCAGTAATTGTTCGATCGAATCCTTGATCGCATATCTTGACGCTTGGTCGTACGTGGCGAGGGGACGGCGAATGCCATGCTGACGTTCACCGAGTGGAGGAGACGCAGCCATTGCCACCCGCATTTTGTTTTGGATATTGTCGGCTTGAACCAAGACATGCTGTGCCCATGCCTCAGGCAACACACGGGGATCGCCTGGTCCGGACCTCTCGGCAAATCCCAATGACGGATTCGTCCCAGCTGGCGAGCCGGGCGTGGGGACGCCAGCAGGCCGTTGACCATCCGCGTGCGGTGGCTTCTGCTTCGCTGTCATGCAAACCTCCCTGAGTGCGAACCGCGACGGATGGTCTCCGTCATTTGCAAAGAGTGGATTTACAGATCGTCGCGAATTCGCGACAGCAGTGCCTCAGCCTCGCTGGCAACGGGCGTCTTCCGATCGACAAGTGTTGCCAGAGCAGTCCTTGCTTCATCACGCGCGCCGATGAGAACGTGCAGCATCGCAAGGTGAAAGCGTGCCGAATCGTCCTTGGGATCCAGGTCGAGCGCGTTCAGCAGAGCATCGCTGGCCGTCCCATAGTCTTGGTTCACGATCGACACGATCCCGAGCTGGCACCAGGCTCTGGACGAGTCAGGCGCGACAGAGGTCGCCCGGTAGAGGACACGGAGGGCATCACCCGTTCGCTTCTGCGCGGTCAATGCCACGGCGAGTGATACGAGAAGATCCACATCGTCGGGACGCACGGCAACTGCCGACGCCCACGCAAGTTCTGCCTCGTTCGGCCGGTCGAGAGCCAGCAGGACTCGGCCCATCGCGTTCCATGCGAAGTGATTCTCCGGATCGAGCCGGACTGCTCGAGACAACGACGACAGCCCTTGCTCGATGTCTCCGAGTGCGAGCTGGGACATGCCGAGATGTGCCCACGGTGCGCTGCGTTTTGGCTCGAGGGCGATGGCTTCCTCCGACTGGGCGATTGCCTCCCGGTAACGATCGGTCAGTGCTAGGAGGTATCCGAGGTTCGTGTGCGCGGTCGGGTTCGCCGGATCGACTTCGATCGCATCACGGTAGAGTGCCTCGGCTCCGTCGAGATCGCCGATCGAGAGACGTAACGCGCCTCGGTTGACAATCGCCTTCGCCGGCGACTCTCCGAGTGTGACCATGGGCGGGACCTCTCTTCTGCTATTCGCCGACTACCTGCTTGACCAGACCACTGATCAGCTCCTTGGGCTCGATCTTCGGATAGGTCCACTGGATCTGATCGAACGAGATCTCGAACGGCTTTCCGGACTCGTAATGCACCGGCAGCGCAAGGCCGAAACGCAGATTCGAGCCGTACTCGAATTCCTTCAGCTTCCAGGTCTCGTGATAGATCTCAATTGTCGTGAGCCAAAGGTCGGCACTTACGTCGACGAACGCGTCGATTCCGAATTTGAACTTGGGTTCCACGGAGATCTCTCCCCGTGCGTCGAGGACGACGCCTGCCGTCGGCGTCCACGTCACCGCCGTGCCTGCCGAGGCTTCGCCGGCCACACCGATTTCACCGAAGACCGTAAGCCCCGCCTTCGCACTCACGACGGGAATTCCGACGCCGACCGAACCGTCGACCGACAACCGCAGCGCGGCATGGGCCGGGACGGCGAACTTGGCGCTGCCCGTTACTGTGGTGGCCTCAGGCTTGGCCGGGTTGTAGGTCACCTTCAGCGCCATGTCGCGCAGCTGGCCGGGCCCCACCCCGGCGTCGACCCGCACCGACCCGCCGATCGACGCGAAGATGCCGATCCGCTGCCCGGCAACCGCCACCCCGATGATGGGGATGTCGACGTGAACCGAGAGCAGCTCCTTCGTGATCGCCGTCTCGTCGAACACCGTGAACACCGGTGGCAGGGCGACCTCGCCACTGACCTCGACCTGTCCGTCGGGTGTCAGTTTCAACCCGACTGTTCCGGTCAGCCATGGAGTCAGCTGCAGTGTCACCGTGCCGTCGCCGAAGACGCCGACGCCGCCGTCCGGCGTGGGCGCTCCGCCGGGCTTGCCGTCCGCGCCGATGGGCTGGTTCGTCACGCCCAGATGGACGCTGCCCTTCGCGAATCCCTTCTCGTAGCCGAGCTGGGCGTCGACGAGGAACATGCCGTCGTCGTATCGGCCCTTGACCTCGCCAGTAACGCCGGGGACCGACGGCTCCAGCGAGAGGTCGCCGCTCAGTGAGTGCTTCTCGGGGCCTTCCTTGATCGTGGCCGCAAGCTTGCCGCTCTTGATGCCGGGAATCCCCTGCCCGAGCAGGATCTCGCCCGTGATCTCCATGCCGGTCGTCTTGTCGTACGTGAAGGCGAGCGAGCCCTTCTGGATCCCCTTGATACTTGGCTCGAATTCGCCCGTCGCACTGACCGTCTCGTCCTTGACCTCGACCTTTGCAGACGCTCGCTTGATTCCCTTGATCTTGCCGGGCTGTTCGATGCCGAGTTCTCCCGTTACGCCCCAATGCTCGTCGCGATACCAGAGATCCAAATGCGCTTGGTCAAACAGCTTCGTGTCAAAATCAAGAGCACCTTCCAACTCAAATTTAGGCGCACCGTTTTTGTTCCCGGCAGCGGCCTGGACATGGCCCTTTGCAAGCTTCTTGATTTCGAAATTCAGCCTGCCGGTAATTCCTATTCCGCCCGTACCCGCGAACAGTGCCAGTGATCCGCCAGTGACCTCGAATGGGCCGGGTAGAGCCAGAGAATCTGCGGCGAGCAACGCCTCGACGCCGATTCCAGTAGAATCTAGCACGAGATTCACGTCGACTGACTTCAATAGTTCGGCACTGGGAAGTATCTTGCCTCGGCCAATGAATCCATCGAACGGATCGAACTCGAGGTCTGGCACTACCACTGGGCTGAGACCTTGCGCCTGCATCTGCAGCTTGATGGCCGACTTCGATAGATAGGCGGCGTACGGCAGGCCGGGTATTCCTTCCAATCCAACAACGAAGTCCGACTCGGTAAGCACATCGCTGCCTCGAAAGACGTCGCCGGTTACCTGTCCTGCGTTGCCGGTGCCCCCCTTGTCGCTGATCTTCCTAAAGTCGACTATCTGGATTTCAAAGACTTCCTTCTTGCTCTTGCGTATCTTCTTCTCCCACTTCTTAATTGGCTTCTTTTGGTCATCGATCGCCAGCGACTTGACACGCCCCCCGCCTTGACGGCTGAAGATCTGCACCTCGTTGGGCTTTCCCCTGACCATAGTCAGTTCGCCCGACGTCAGCGGTTGGAGGTATTTAAGATATTCCCCCGTCTCGATACCGGGCCTTTCCCAATATTCGAAGTCATTGGCATCGGGAGCCTCGCTGTAAATCAGCTTATTGAATTCAGTTACATACGTGCTGTGGACGGCCTTACGGCTAGGCTTTGACGTAAGATATGGGTCGGCGTGGTCCATGAACTCGTCTACACACGATCGGATTCGCATGGCTTGAGGGAAGCCTGCGTCCCGGTTCTTCTTTCGATTAAACAGCCATAGGTTACCGATTTCATTTACGGTTTCGGCATGTCGTCCAGAGATCTGCCAGTCTACTTTGTGATCTACGTCGTAGAAGGCCCACGTTCCACTGCGATCGAATGTCGGGACCAACAGCATCTCGGCAATTTCTTTCGCAGTGCCAATGTAGAACTCGGTGCTTTGCGGCTTGGCCTCGCTGGTGGCATCCTTGCCGAGCTTTGCGAAGTACACGTCGTTCCCGGGGGGCTTCGCTGCGGGAATCGCGTCGAGTCGCTTCTGGGTCTCGTCCTGCACCTTGGGCCGAACGGCGGTCTTCCAGTTGGCCAGCTGGGGCGTGCTGCCCCGTTTGTCGTGCCGCCATCGGTAGGGCGCGTCAAGGCTGGATTTGGTCTTGGCCTTCCACATGGGGAAGGGAAGCTCCTCGATGACGAGCATTCCCTTTCCGGTGGTGTCTACTTCTCCAGCGGGTTTGACCCCAGACGGTGCTTTCCACTTCGGAACCTTTTGCTCGTCCGGAACGGACACCTCTTTAGCGGGTTTCGCCTTTGCCGGCCGGATCACGGCGCCACCCAGACCAGGCGCTGCTTTCCGGTTCACACCCGGCCGCTGCTGGACGACGTGGGCGAGTTCGTGGGCGAGGAGGCGCTTGCCTGCAGGCGTCGTGGGGTCGTAGGCGCCGGAACGGAAGTAGATGTCGTTGCCGCGCGTAAACGCCACGGCGTCGATTTGGCGAGCGGCGTCGTCGGCGCCCGCGTCGTCGTGGATTCGAACATCGCCGAACGGTCGCTGGAACTTCGCCTCGAATTCCTTGCGCACTGCTTCAGGGAGCGGTGCGCCCTTGCCGCGACTCGCGTCGAGGTACTCCTGCAGTTGCGGCGGCACCGCCGGTGTGTCGCGTGCCGGTGGTTCGCCTTCGGGTGCGGGTGGCTCGGGGTCGGGTGCGGGCGTGCCGCTCTCCGCGGGTTTGGCTCCGGCGGCGATTGGCGGCGCGACGAGTGGCGCCGGACCGGCTGGAGTCGCGGTGTCCGGCCCGGCGCCGCCAGCCGAGCCCGCGCCCACGGGTTTGACCGTGGGCGTGCCCGGCACCTTCTGTTCCGTGGCTGGATCGGCAACTCTGCGAACGGGTGGCTCAGCGCCGGCTGCGGCAGGCGGAGACGGAGGCGCGGTCGGCGCCGACTCGGCGGGCTTGCCCGGTTCGGCCATCCGCATCACGTGGTCGGCGGCCTGATCCGCCCGGCGCTCGGCTTCGTCGCCAGCGCCGCCGACGACGGCTCGCTTCTGCAGTTGGCGCTGGCCCAGACTCTGTCCGGTCGGCATCGCGCCGGCCGCCGCCCTGCCATCGCGTTTGTCGTCGACGGCGGGCTTGGCGTCCGAACTCTTGTTGCGCTCAGCGTCGACGGACGCGCCCTCGCTGCCCATGGTCAGTTGAGGTGGAGCGGCATGACGACGAGGTACAGCCGGACGACCTCGCTGGCATCAGGCGTGAACTGGACCTCCGCACGTGTGGTGTCGGCTGTGGTGAGATTCAGCCTGGCGATCAGCAGGTCGACCCGCGTGCTGAGGCTGTCCTTGCGCGCCTTGCTCAACCCAGTCTGGGTCCAGACGACAGCACGGTACGTCGTTTCGACATCACCTGTTTTCCATTGCGCGCGCAGGTCGTTGACCTTGTCCAGCAACTCAGCGAGCTCAGCCTGGGTCGGACTGTCAGCTGCAGCAGACTCGCCGAGCGGCTGCGTCGCCCCAGCGGGGGCAGCGGCGACGGCATCGGCGTCACCGGCATCCAGAGCGCTGACGAGATCTTGAAGCTTCGGATCCACCCCGTTAGCCGCGATGATCTCGATGACATCCGTGGGGTAGGTGATCAGGAAGACGCTGCCCTCTGAGTCGTCCATCATCTGGCCAGCCGGCGGCCTCGTCACGAGGTCGCAGCGGCCGTCAGCGCTCAGGGTTGCCAGCGGTTCCGTGGCCGCGACGAGCGCCTGTGAGCGCGAGATGCCCACGGGCGCTTCGGTCGACAACGGCGACTTGGCGTAGCCGGCGAACAGGATCGTGTCTGCGCCGTTGGCCGCTCGGTATCGCTCTCGCCAGTGCTCCGCCGACGAACGCATGGTGGCCGTCCCCATGTCGAACTGCACTAGTTCGACCGGCGTCTCCGACCATGGCACGCCACCCTTGCCGCCCATCAGCGCATCGCGGTAATCGGTTGCCGCGTCCTCACCGGACGCGCGGACGACCCACGCCGCAACGGTGGCGACGCCTGCCACCGTCGTCACGGATGTACCTTCGTATTCCTCGCGGCGGCGGCGCCGGAACAGCACCCAGTCGAAGATCGGGCGGATCAGCGACCGACCCGAGTCACCAGCGTCCGGGAACAACTCGGCGTATCGGTCCTCGACGAAGGTGGCGTCGTCCGGGTGCAGCCCGGACAGCAGTTGCACCGCCGCGATGGACGCGTCCCGGTAGGCGTTCCCGGGCTGGTTGATCGTGGCGTCCTCCGCTGCCTGGAAGGTCGCGAGGATTCGGCTCGATACCGGCGGGGTCGGTGGGATCCGTCCGATCAGGGTGTCGCGTATCGCCTTGGTGGCCTCGGCGACTGCGCGTGCACTCCGGCTGGCCCTGGGTTGGCCGAGTCCGCCGGTCGCCTCGATCGGCGGGCCTTCCCACTGGACGCCAAGCGAGACCTGCGACTCCTCGTCGAGGATGGCGAGACTGCTCTGTCCGCCCACGTCGCTTCGCGTCAACGTGAGCTGCCGCGGCGGATCGATCGACTCCGACGAGGCGTTCCCTGGCACGCCGGAGCCCTTGACTGTCACCAGGCCGGTCACCTCGACACGGATGCTCTGCCCGTCGGCACCGGCACCCGAGATCTGTCGCAGCGCCCCATCGACCACGACGGACACACCCAGCGTGGTCGCCTGCGGCATCACCATGTCCCAGGTGGCGTGGAAGGGCACAGTCGCAGCGCCGATCGTGAACGGGTCGGCAGCCATCCACACCGACGCCGAGATCGCGACGGTTCGGCCCACCGCCGCATCGACGTTGGCGAAGCGTGACCGTCCGCCGGTCGCACGATGGTCGGCTGCAGACTCGACGGTTGCCCGGCCAATGGTCCGGAGCACGTCGAGTGAGGGCGCTGAGGTGTCGAGCTGCAGCGCTCCGAGCGCTTCGATGACCGACCCAAGTGTGACCCGGCGACGCATGACATCGGCAAGCTGGCTCGCTACTGCCCGGACGGTGCCGGGATCGGTGCCCGCGACCGCCGATCGAAGAGTCACCCCGCGTTCATGGTCGAAGCGGGCAACGCCCTGCATCAGCAGGCGCCCCGGGTCAGCCGCGGCGTGGATCGCCAGCGCTCCTGCTAGTCGGACAGGCGTTGCGCCGATGGCCAGGTCGACCGCGAAGCCGTGGCTCGTCAGTCCTTCGGTCGAGGTTTCGAGCACGCCGTCCGGCACCAGAACATCCACCGCCTGGCGATCCGAGGGGTTCGACAGGCCGCGCAACAGCGAGATGCGGTCCATGTGCTGGGCACGCTCGAACTCGTGCGCGATCTGGTCCCGGCGTACCGCGCAAACTCGCAGGTCTATCCCCGCCCCGAACAGGGCTTCCAGATTGTGCCGCAGCTCGAGGGCCGTAGCCGGTTTGACCTGCAGGAAGCCGGCGGGCGAGATCTCGACGAAGCCGGCGGCCAGCAGATCGGTCGTCGCGGCCGGCCTGGGCGCCTCAGCGAGCTGGCACTGGAACTGCAGGACCTGCGCCATGAACAGCGACCACGGCCGCTGCTCGAGGAGGCCTGCCCAGTAGCGCTCTGGCCGGGACTCCTTGTACTCGCGTCGAACCGTCCAGTCGTCGTACCACGACACACTCGAGCCGTCCCATGCGACGACCCCGACGGCGATCCCTTCCGACGCGTTCGAGTTCGCGCTAGGCGTCTCTCCACCGCACCAGACCGGCAGTGATAAGGAACTGGCAGACATCGGCGTTGCCAGGCGGTCCTTTTCATAGGCGAAGAAGCCGGACGCGATCTGCGACCGTGCATGCAGCACCGGATCGGTGACATTGCTAAGAGTCGGCCGGTCGACCGGCGGCATCGGCTCGGCCCACACTCGCACTCCGTCGACGGCCGTCGGCTTGTCCTGCGGCGACACGCATGTGTCACACACCCGCCCCAGGATCTCCGCGTTGCCGGCGAGCTGGGCCGAGCGGGCGATGCGCACGATGTAGACGCCACTCGGTGCCGGCGAGACCCCCGCTGCGCCGGTCGTCTTCCCGGACGACACCAGCTCCGAGAACTCCCTAGCGCCCTGGTCGTCCAGGGAAATCAGACGTCCGTCCTTATCTATCGCAACCCCGGACCCCAAAGTGAACCTCGTGTCAGATGCCTTCAGCATGAGCCCGTAGCCAATACCGAAGCCGCCCGGCTGTCTGCCCACGTCGGCGTACCGACGTTGCGCCGTGCGTTCGAAGTTGAGGTCGTCTGCGCGCAGGAACCGGCCGTCGAAGTAGTTGAGTCCGAGGTTCTGCAATGCGGTCGGGAGGAACACCAGCCCCGTACCCGGGTCGGCCACGGCGGATACCGGATCAGCGGTGTCCAGACCGTCAACGAGCGTGAACCGTCGCGTGGTCATGACGCGCCGTCCCTTCTCAGAATCGCGACGGCATCGTGGCCGTCATGGATGCTCCCCGGCGGGTCACCGACGCGACCCGCGAGTGGGACGATCCGCAGGCCGCTCATCCCTGCGAGCGGGGTCGGCCCGGTGCCGCGCAGCACAACCCGGTACCAGATGTCACCCTCGACGTCGTCGGGAAGCCGGATCGACACTCGCGGCGGCGCCTCGGCGGTCGCCGGCGCGTACGTCAGCTGTATGTCGATCGGCCCGCTCCACACCGGGTCGGTCGCCGCTCGGTCGATGGAGCGCACCTGCAGCGCGCGATCAAGCGTTCCTTGCAAGATGTCCGCGGTCAGATCAACGAGGATGCGATTACCGGAGATCACCATGCGGCGGACGCGCGGACCGCCGGCATCTGATTCGGGCGTCGATGCGATATGACCGGTCAGGGCCTCGGCGATGAGTTCCTCGATCAGCACCGTCGGAAGGTGCGTGCGCCGTACCGAGAGGTCGACCACGTCGACCGTGGTACGCCAGGCGTCGTCAGTATCCTTCTCGAGGATGACGTGCGGCAGGTCTGCCAGGAGGATGCTGCCGGGGGCGTTCTCGGGAAACAGCTGAGTGCCCTCTCCGCCTTCGCGGTACCCCGGCGGCGCGAACTCCGATGCCGCGTGTGCCGCGACGGCACGGAACGCGTCCAACCAGTCCGTCGGCTGCCGCGGCAAGTCCGGCAGAGTGCCGTCGCGGATCAGGTCGCGAACCTCCGCGAACGCCGCATCCAGGCCGGCGTCCCGTGGCAGCTCCGTCTCGTCGGCGCACGTGTCGTCAGCCTGCTGGTAAGGCCGCAGGTCGAGGTGGCCGAACTCGTGGATGCGCGAGTACTGCACCGAGTCGTTGCCCTGACCGCAGCTCGAACTCACCGACGGCACCCGACGAGCAAGGCAGGCCGCGTGACTCAACCAGAGCTGGGCGCTGAACTCGTACCTCGTCGGACCGCCGCGATACTTGAAAGGCGGACCGTTCTTCAGCCGATCCTGAAACCACGCGTGGAGATCCAGACACATCTCGGCACCGACCGCGACCTCGCGACCCAGGGCGTCGATGGCCATGCCAGGTCCGACCTGCAGGAAACGCTTGTCAGCCGTAACGCGGACCTTGAATCCCCAGACGACGGCCTTCCCGTGTTGCCACGCCTGGTGCAGCCGCATCTTGCCGCGGGGGTTCGCGCCGATCACCTGGAAGTCCGAGACGCCCAGCAGCATCCCGTAGTGCGCCGCGAGAGAGTTGAACGGATCGACAGTCAGCGCAGTCGCGACGTCCGACCCTTCGGCAGAGGCCTGCTGTGGCGGATCCCATGCGGTCATGGCTGACTCCTTCGACTGTGCTGCGTATGTGTCCTCGTCAGCGAGCGCAAGCTTCGAGGCGCGCCGGGGAACGCCAATCCCGCCTTCGCATGCTCGCGCTGGACCGCATGGACCAGGTGGTCAGCAGTGATGGACGGCGGTTGACATCGGTCGGGTTGCCCGTCGGCCGCGGCGAGATAGCCGGCCGCGGTCGCGGCGTTTCGGATCAGCGCTCCGGGAAGGTCGTAGAGCTCGGCTAGATCAGCAAGCTGGACGTCGTCGGACAGGCTCACCCATGTGGGGAGATGCAACTTCCAGAGGCGCAGCCGCGCCGCCGCGTCGGGAAGGTCGAACGGCACGATGAATTCGATCCGGCGCGCGAAGGCCGAGTCGATGTTGCGGCGCAGGTTGGTCGACAGGACGACGACGCCGGTGAAGCTTTCGATACGCGCCAACAGGTACGCCGTTTCGAGGTTCGCGTAGCGGTCGCGTGCATCGCCCACCTCGGTCCGCTTCCCGAACAAGGCATCGGCTTCGTCGAAGAACAGCAGGGTGTCGCCACGTTCGGCCGCCTCGAACACGCCTTCGAGGTTCTTCTCGGTCTCGCCGATCCACTTGGACACAAGCTGCGACAGCGAGACCACGAGCAGGTCGCGGCCAAGCGCGCGGGCGATGACTTCGGCGGCAAGGGTCTTGCCGGTCCCGGGCGCCCCGCAGAACAGCATCCGCAGCCCCCGCTCGCCACGACGCGGTGGCGGCAACGCGCCGTGCGCCTGCCTTTCGGCCTGGATCTCCGCGCGGCTGACGGCCTCGCGCAGCATGGTGAGTCGGTCCTCGGCAAGCACGAGGCCCGACCACGACATCGTGGGATGGACAAGTACCGCGCCCGGTGGAACGGTGTCCGCCACCCTCCTGTCGATCGCCTCGACGAACGCGTTGCGACCGGCGTCGGGCGACGTCGAATAGGCGATCCCAAACGGTCCATGTAGGTCACCCGCGGCGATGTGGAGATCGCGCGGCTCAGCCGACGCCGGGCACGCCGCCTCGTCAAGCCCGATCCCTGGCGCCGCGGCGTGCAGGGCGGCCATGCGATCCCGCCGGGAGAGCGCCCCCACGGGAATCGAGATGAGCGGTCGCGGCCAGGTCGTGATCGCTGGCGATCGGCGCGCGACGAGGAGTGGTAGTGCCACGTGCGGCACCGACAGCTCCAGCGGTCTGTGGGCCTCGCCCGTCTCACACAGCACCGGGACGACGTCCCGCATGACGGCGAGGACCAGCGTCAGCTGGACGAGAGGTGCCGTCAACGATGCGGCGCGCAGCACGACCGGTGTTGCCCCGGCGACCGTAACGAGCGCCGCGAGCCGCGCGGCCACGGCGTCCGGCCGATCGCTGAACGCGCCGAACGCCGACGGGCTCCGCTTCTCGATTGCGGAGCGGGCAGCGGCCGTGACTTCCGCGTCCAGCCAGTCGTCCATGCCCCAAACGGGGTTGGGTAATGGATCGATCGTCAGTTCCGGCGGCCAGCCGTCAAGCCCCGTCAGTGCTTCCCACATGAGCGCACCGGGCATCAGGCTGCGTTCGGACCATGGTCCGCTGTCGCCGAGTTCCACGATGCCCGAGCTGAGCAGTCGGGACGTCGCAAGCGCAGTGTGGACGGCGGCCGGCGAATCGACGCCGGCGAGCAAACCACGCGTGGCGAGTTCCACGGCAAGGCCGAGTGTCGGCCAGGGCCGCCCCTCCGGGTGCAGCTCGCGAAGAACCGCGGCCACCTCCGCGTTGCGATGGCTGGCCAACGACAGGATGAGCAAATCGCGCTCCGTCGGCGTGGGATCGAGTGAGCACACCAACCGGTCAACGGGCTGCAGCTGGCCCTGTGGTAGGTCCAGCACGCCGCCGTCACAGTGGGTCGGCTCGGCACTGGTGGCTAGCGACCTTAGGGCGTCTGCCACCCTCGGATCCCCGAAGTCCGCTACCACGACGGCGAGTCGCCGGAGCATCGCGTCCAGGGCCGCGTCGATGCGACTGGGCACGTTCGCGCAGATGACTCGACGCCGCTCAGACATAGTTGAACCTCACGACGACACCGAGCCAGGCCAGGTATCCGGGATCGAGGTCGAGCCCGGCCCGGCGCACATCGACATCGACGGCGTCGAGATCGAACTGGGCGTCGATCCAACCGGGATCACCGCAGATTCGCGCCGACCGGCGCAGTACGCGCAGCAGCAGCACCCGATCGAGCACATCGGAGGCCGGCCCGGCGGCGAGCATGCCGCGTAGGGCGCGCTCGACCCGGTCGACCTCCGCATCGATCCAATCGGTCGGCCCTGGCTCATGCGCCGGGTTGTCCGAGCCTGGGAGCAGCCCGCACAGAGCGAGAACGGCGGGGTCACCGGCGTCGACGGGCGCGAGGTCCGGCGCAGCCCGCCCGATCAGCGCGCAGCCGAGATGGTGGAGGGCGCGCCGCACGCCGAACCCGTACCTCTCGGGCTGCGCGGCGACCCGTGCCGCGAAACCGTCCACGTCCAGCAGAGTCAGCAGGAAAAGGAGTCCACCCCATATCGACACGGCCGGGGCCGTCGCGGTCGCGGTCGCCGTCGCCGTCGCCGTCGCCGCAATGCTGTCGTCGCCGAAGTCGTGATCCGAGGCCTGATCGGTCGTCGGCGGTGATGCGGCGTCGAACTGCTCCGTCGCTAGGGACTGTTCGGCCGCGACCGGCTGCGATGCCGGGTCGGGTTCGGCACGTGCCGGGCTGCTCTGGTAAGCGGCCCGCGATACTCGCGGCCAGCCGACACCGACCGTCCCGATCGATTCGGCGAGCCAGGAGACGACGCGCTCGGCGTGAGCGAAGGACACGATCGCGGGCTCGACTTCGAGCACCGCAAGCCGTGCCAGCGCGTCGAGCGGCAGGTTCGGCAGCTCGGAACCGCGGCCGTCTCGTACATCCCCCGGATGGCTCCGATCGGTGACGCCCGCCCCGGACCCGGACGCCTGCAAGACAGCAGCCCAGATCACCGAGCTCCCGCGGACGAGGGTGCCGGCATCGGCAGTAAGGGCCCCATCGACGTACGACGGAGCGTGCTCCAGCGGAAGGTCAGACGGTGCTGCGCCGCCAGCGACGCGCCACGCGGAATCCACGGCGGCAACGAAGTCGGACGGCCCGACCCACGCGACCAGGCTCGACAGTGGTGCGCTGGTCGAAACGTCGACGACGAGATTGACGAGATGGTGTGGCGATTCCGAACATGTCGCGAATACCTGACGCACCACGTCCTGGTCCGACGCCGAGGCCGTCGAAGGAAGCCCCAGCATCTCCCACGCCCACGCGCGAGCGCGGTCGCCGGCAAGTAGGGACACGACAAGGTCGGCCATGGCGCGCTGCGTGTTCGAATACCGGACGATGTCCGTGCCCCAAGCCCGACTCGCCTCCGCCACTGCGAATCCGATCGCGCTCGACCACTCCGCGACGATCGCCGAGTCCGGCTCCGACCACCCGACAACAACGGGTGCGACCGAAACAGCGCGGATGCAGACCTCGTCGCGGGGCGCCACGATGTCGTCGAGCGCTCCGGCGCGCAGAGCGTCGGCAATCCGGTCGAGACGCGCTCGTCCTGGCTCGTCCAGCGCGGCATCGACGTGCCAATCGACGTGGAACCGGCCGATCGACAGTGTCGTCGTGGATGGCGTCGTCATGGGTCGATCACCGTGTTTTCGCCCAGCGTCGCGGCGCCCGCGCGAATCGCTGCCCGGCCACGGCCGACGATCGATCCGTCGCCGACGGCACTCGATCCGACGGCTGCGCTGCGGAAGTTCGAGCCGGGACCGACCACTGTGGACAGCTCGACGTGCAGGCTCATGCCGACGCGCATTCCCTGGCCGGCACCGCACAGCTCGACAACGGTGTGTGCAGGCCGGTACAGGTCGAGCAGGCTGCGGAGGACGTCGACCTCGTTGTCGCAGAGGTCTCTGGCGACCAGCACGGTGAACCTATGCGCGTGCGTGGCAAATGCGTCGGCGGTCGCCGTCGCGCCGGGCGATCCTCCGACGCCACCGACGCTGAAACTCTGGCCCACGACAGCCGACGCCGGACCCGGCTGCCCGTGATCGCCGCCGACGAACGCGCCGCCGTACCCCTTCACTCGGAACGCTTCGAGAATCGAGACAGGGGCGCCGAGGTAGATCTCGAGAATGCGCGTCAGGCCGCGAATTGTGCCGCGGCCGCGGAACAGGCACATCGCCTCGGAGAGCATGGTCCTGCGGGCGTGTTCGCTAAACCTGTCATCGAGCGTCAGGCCGATCAGCGAGCCGAGCCAGGGCAGCACCTCGGTCGGTGCCCCTAGGGGGTCGAGAATGCGATCACGATCGAGCGCGCGCCATTCGATCTCGCGGAGCAGCCCGTCGATGATTGCCAGGTACCGCCGCAGCAATGACTCGGCAGCTGGGTCCTCGCGATAGATACGCGGCAGGTGACCCATCAGGTCATGGCTCTCGGTCTCAACGCGCGCTGCCCTGACGCGCGGGGTCTGGGTCGTCGTACCGGATAGATGCAGCCGCAGGAACAGGTAGCGGCCGGGCCTGGCCAGCACGGGGCCCTCGTACACCTCGTACCGGTCGGCCCTTGGCAACGGCGTCCACGGGATCTCGCGTCCGGTCTCGCGCCGATGCAGCGGGTGGCGGCGATCGAGATCGTCGACGACCGAACTCGGAGCGACGACGCGATCGTCCGTGGAATCGGCGCCGTCTCCTTCGAGCACAGGGAGCTCGTCGAGCGACGCGTACCCGACCTCGAGCCGGGTCCCGGGCGGGACGCATGCCTCGACGAAGATCCGCCCCCACACCTGTCGAGGGACGAAGCTGTCGAGGACGTGGCTCTCGACGATCCCGTGCTTCGGATAGCGCAGCCGGTACGGGCGCGCGGTCCGGAATCCGTGGGTGGTCCAAAACCCGATGCGCCCTTCGGGCGTGCGCGCGATGCCCCGACCGTCGTAGGTCTGTCCGCCGAGCGGGGTCGCCGGCTCGAGCACGCCGTTTGCCCGGGTGAACACGAGCAGATCCGCGGCAGCCGGGCCGGCGACCACGAGCCGGCCGGCGCCGTCCACGTCGATGTCGGACGCGCCGTCAACACGTGCCGTCGCACCTGCACCATTCCCTGCGACACAGACGACCCACGCTCTGGCGCCGGCCCGGAACAGCAACCAGGTTCCGCCTGAGACGTCCACAGCAACGCGCGCCGGGAGCGCGTCACGCGGTATCGACGCCAACGCCGGGCCGGCTGACGGGTCCACCTCGACGCGACGGGGCGCACCGACCGCGTCGAGACGGACGAGGGGCACCGCCCGTGACGCCAGGGCGACTAGCACCACGTCACCCGCCGAGGCGAGATCCCTGGGCGGCGCCGGCTCGGTCGCGACGTTCCGCATCAAGCGCCCATCGGCGAGGTCGAGGATCGCGATCGACTCGGTGCCTCCGTCGAGGATGAACAGGTGGCTGTCGTCGTCGATCGCGAGCGCCCAGGCGTGCAGCGGCAGGCGCCCGGCCGATGTCGACACGAACTCGACCGACGCCGCCGGTGGCTCCGCCTCGCCAGGCGCCGGAATCAGGTCGACCGGCTCGACCGTGGAATCGCGCGGCCACGGCCACCACTGGATCTGGCCTCGCTCGGGAGCTCCGTGGTACATCGAGCCGCATCCGTCGAAGCAAATGCCTGCGCGTTCGAGGCTCCGTGGCTGCTCGGTCGGCCACGGCGCCTGCGGTCCGATCGGATCACCGCTCAGCACGATGTCGCCCGACACCGAGTCGATGGTCGTTTCGCCACCGGCTGGCAGGAACCACGACCGCGTACCGGACAACGACAGGGTGCGCCGGCCGGAGACAGGGCGCGCCAACGCGGCGGACATCAACACTCGTCCTTCGGGACCGGCACGGGTACCGGCGCATCCCCCGGAGGCGGCGCGACGCCGCCACTGCCGGGATCAGGCGCAGGGCCCTCGACGACGGTGATCTCCCTGACCTCCGGGACTTCCCAACCGGTGAGCTCGACGGTGCCCTCGACAGGTGTTCCCGAGCTGACGTCGGCGACCTTCAGGTCCTCGATGAAATCGACACCCTCGACCTGCAGCGCCGCGGCCTCCAGCTCCGGCGCGTGGACGCGATGCCCCAATGGCCACCCGATACCGTCCGGCCCGAACGGTGGCAACGGCGACAGGTACTGCCGTAGCACCAACTCGACCCACCGCCGGACTCCGAGCGCGCTGAAGCCGGGCTTGACCGCCAGACCCACCGAGATCGCGACCGGCTTGTAGGTCGGCGGGATCACGTAGAGCTCGGTCGTCACCAGCCGGCGCGCGTCGAGGTGCTGACATACCGCCTTCAGCAGAGCGGCGTCCGGCAGCGGAGCGTCGGGATGGTGCGGGTCGGCCGTCGGCCACACCATGACCGACACGACTCCTGCGGCGTTGTAGCTCTTGCTGGTCGGGTCGAACCGCGGCAGGCACTCGGCCCGCCCTACGCCGGGTAGCTTCGCGAGCGCCGTGAAGTCGCCGGCCGTCACCGCGCGGTCGTGTCGCGCCAGCTCACCCGGAATCCGCTCGAGGGCGGATGTGATCGGTTCGGCATCCTCGCCGCCGACAGTCGGCAGCGGGTTCCTCACCGTGACACCTACCGCGTCCGACTGCTTGATCGCGTCGACCTTGACCAGCCCGTTGCGGCCCCCGCCGTACCGGTATGACGTCGCCCTGATCTGCGCACCGGCTGCGAACACCTGGCCTCGCACACCGTCGCCGCACTTGATCCGACCCGCTTCGGCATCCCCGATGAAATGCCGATCGGCGGCGGCGCTCGCGGCGAACGTCTCGACCTGCACCCAATCGCGCCACTCGGTGCCGTCGAGGACCTGGACGCGCAGAGTTCCGTCGACGACAGGCGAGTGGGCTAGCCCGAACTCCTGGTGGCTCAGGCCGGTCCCGAGTCCGACGAACTCGGCCGGGGCGTCGGCTACCTGCGCGACATCAGCGGCATTCATGCCGAGCCACTTGAGCCGGTGCAGCGGTGGCGTGCCATCGCGGGAGAAGACGCGAAGCCAGAACAGTACTGGCGGGCCGTCGGCGAGAGCCGGTGGCCGGTCGTCGACACCGGCCAGGTCCGGGTCGGCGAGATCACCGACTCCGATGTCGGCCAGACGGCTCGGCAGCAGTTGCAACGCGACGACACCGCTACGGCGCAGCGCGTCGGTGGTGTCACGCACGACCGTGACGGGGATGTACTCGCTCACCGCTGGATCGGCCTGAGAGCGAGCGCTCACTTGCCAGACGAGCGTGGAGGCAGGGCCGAGCTGGAAGCCGGGCATCTCCGGTCCCGGCGCGAGCTCATCCGAGCATTGCTCGGCCGACCACAGCGCCTGCATGTCCTCCAGCCGCTGGGCCTCCGGCGCCAGCGTCGTGCCCTCGCACGGATCGACCTCGTCGATAGTCGGATACTCGGTGTCGGGGGCGATCCCGAGGATGAGCGGCGACCGGCTGAGCACGCCTGACTGGCCGAGCAACGCCGTGCGCTGCGCGTCGAAGGTCTTCGGGTTGTGGTGCACGGCGATCCACAGGAACCGGTCGACCGCGGTCTCGACGGCTAGCGGCACGAACCCAGGTGCGCCTGGATCCGGGTCGAGCACGACTTCCTGGAAGGGGCGCGCCTCCGACTCGTCGAGGTCGGCCGCGTCGAGCACGCGCTGGTACTCGTCGCGGAGGATCGGGTCGGTGGGAAGGTCCGCTGTCGCCTTGACGACCGCGGAAACCGTGAACGGCAGCACCGTCACGTCGTTGCCGACGCGGAACGGTATCGCGCCCGCATGCAGCGACGTGCCTTCGAGAACGCTCGCCGACGCGTCCGCCTCGTTCGCCAGCTCGAACTGCACCAGCCCGGTGGCCTGCCGAGCGGGGTAGGGCAGCAACTGGAGCAGCCGCAGCAGCCAGAGCCGCGTCTGGTCAGGGATCTGGTTGAAGCGGAACAGCATGCTCTCGCCCACGCTGGCGACGAGTTCGAGCAGCGTCACGCCCGGATCGCTCGGCCCGACGTCTGTCCACTCCGGCAGGTAGACCGAGATCCGCGACAGCAGCTCGTCGCGCAACTGGTCGTAGGACCTGTCGTCCAGGATCGGCGCAGGCAGGCTCATGCGAGTCACCCCCCTCCCCGAGCTGCGACCGGCACGACGACCTGCAGGGCGTCAACGCTCTGGTCGCGGACGAGCGTGTAGCTGACGCTGACGAGGACGGCACTCGGATCGTCGGTGGGCAGGACGTCCACTGTGTCGAGCCGGACCCGCGGCTCCCAGAGCTGGATGCCAGCCTGTACGTCGCGCGCGATCGCCGCCCGGGTCGAGGGCGTGTTCGCCTCCATCAAGTAGTGGCGCAGGCCGCATCCGAAGTCGGGACGCATGATCCGCTCGCCGCGCTCCGTCCCGATAATGACGAGCACCGACTGGCGAACGAGGGCCGCACCCGATCTGAGTTCGAAGTGCCCGATTCCGCTCGGCGCCGGAGGGAACCGCCATCCTGTTCCGAGCACGTCAGGCACCGCGCCCGGCGCTGTCATGGCCGGACTACTTGGCTGCGCGTGACTCTCGGCGCAAAGCAGAGCTTCGGGGGTTCGGCAAGATCAGCGGCGAAGACCCCGCGAACGAGCGACCCGAATGACTCGTCGTCGATCTCACCGTTTGCCCGCGCATCGGTGATCCGCTGAGCCATCGTCGTCGCGCCGCCGGAGCCGGTGATCTTCGAACCACCAAGCATCTCCGACAGAGCCGGCATGAAGGTAGGGCAGTTCCGCTCGAGGTCGATGACTGCGACTGCGTCGACGTCCAACCCACCACCGATCGCGTCGAGCTTCATTGCAAGATCTGCGTCGATGTCGACAGTCGGCGGAAGGCACAGCCGCAGCGCGAGCAGGAACCACAATTGGAAGACGAAAACCACGATCGGCAAGAACAGCCGCAGCACGAAGAAGGCAACGATTGTAATGAGTGGGATCGCGAAGGAACACACCTGCTCGGCGCCGTTCGGCGGCAGCCGGGTAGCGGTCGTGTCCTTCGAGGTGAAGCTCAGGTCCGATCTGGGTGGCGACCTGAAGCGCACCCCGCCAAACCCGCCAGGGCTGAGGCGGACGGCATCGGCATGCAGCTGTTCGAGGTCGGGCATGTGGACCGTCATCGGGCGGTTCGCGGTGCCCTCCAGGTCGAGCGGGGCGGCTAACTGGTACGCCTCCGTCGGCTCGGACCAGGTCAACGGGCACGTGCAATGGCCACCCGAACGGGGACAGGCCGCTCGGTGGCGCCGCACGAAGCATCGGATCTCATACTCGCTCGCGGCGTCGAAGCGGGGTAGCTGCCTCTCGTCGAGATCGGCCGACCCGGTCGGCACGACGCCGAAGTAGATCGACTCGCCCGCCGCATCGTGGTCTAGGTTCATCGGGTCGGCGACGAGTGGCGACAGCGGGAACCACGCCTCAGCCAGCTGATCGGGCAGCTCGTCGACCGGTTGCCACGACCCGGCGCCGGCTAGTGGTGTCAACGTCTCGGCCGCGTCGCACGCGGGCATCGGCTCGCGATGCCCATCCTTGTCGACGCCGGTCGGGATCCATCCGTCGAGGACGCGAATCTTCCCGTTCGTCTTCGCCCAACCGAGCACGCTGTTCTCCGCCTCGCGCTCCTTCGCCACGAGTTTGTTCAGCCGTGCCTCGAGCGCTGCCGAGCGAAATCCTCCCCGTGAGAAGCGAGATTCCGGTGACATCAGCCGGCGTTCGAGATCCAATCGCCTGGTCCGTGCCAATGCGTGCCGGCGGAGATCACGGGCGATCTCACCGCTCGGACCGTCCGGGAAATCGGCCCGGCGCCGACGCACGACAAACCCGGCCTCGCACACATCGTCACGCGTGGCGTGCGGGAAACCGGCGGTTTCGCAGCGCAGCGAGCAGACAACAAGGTAATGGCGGTGATGAGAGGCGAGGTAGAGCTTGCGGCGGCCCGTTGGCGTCCTTGCGGGCCACTTCCCGAAGCCGGCGCGCGAGACATTCCAGACCTCGTCGGTCGCCGGCTGGAACTTCAGCCGCTGCTGCGGATCCGCGAGGAAGGTGTTGACCAGGTTGGTGGTCTCGTACTTCTGGAAGACCGGGCGGGAAGTCCGCACGGACCTACGCTCATCCAGCGGGCCGGGGTCGTGTGGATCAGTAGTCAGCCGCAGCGGCCAGTGCCACCACGGAGCAACCACGCTCCACTGGTGGGTGACCGGGGCCTCGACGGTGGTCACCAGACGTTCCCGACGCCAGGGGTATAGCTGGGCGAGACCACGCCGACCGATGCGATCAGGTTCGTGCACTGAATCATGCCGTCGAAGATGGCCGTAGGCGCGTGCACGTTGACCGTGGACGCCGTGATGTCGACAGTCGCGTTCGCGCGGATCTGCACCTGCCCGGACGCAGTGAACGTGACGGTCGATCCGTCCATGTGAGTGACTTCGAGTTGCCGGGAGCCCTCGTCGAGCACGACCCGGTGGCCTCGATCCGTCGACAGCGTCACCTTCGTCGCACCCGACGTGTCATCGAACTCCAGCACGCTCCCAGATCTGGTGCGGATCAGACGCTTGTTGTTCGGCCGCGTCGGGGTGACCGGCATCATCTCCTTGCCGTTCCAGCACGAGCCGACGATGTAGGGCCGATGCAGGTCGCCCGCCTCGAAGCCGACGACCACCTGCGTTCCCACCTCGGGCAGCGCCACGAACCCCTGGTTGTCATCGGCGTACGGCGTGAGCAAGGTTGCCCACGCCCGCACGTCGGCGCCGTCGTCGCCCAACCAAGGCAGGCTGACCTCGACCCGGCCGAGTCGATCGCTGTCGACGATGTCGGTCACTAGGCCGGGGTAGAGCCCATAGAAACTGGAACCCGTCCAGTTCGGCGGATGTCGTGTGTCAGTCATGACCGCGGATCCTCACGTCAGTTGGGGTTGACGGTCGGGCGTTCAGCGTCGAAGTGCGTGCGCATCCCCTCCCGCAGGTCGTAGGTGTGGTGAACCCGAGTCACGTAATAGCCGGCGCCATCGAAGGGCTTGCCGCACCGAGCCAGCGTCACCTTGCTGCCGACGACGAGTTGCGGCGTGCCACTTGTGAGCCCGCGTACCCGAACGAACCGCCTCGACCGGCCCAACATCTCTGCGCGGGCGAAGGCGCGAGCTTCGGCCACGGCGACGGGAACGTCGCGGATCAGGTGCCCGGGCAACTGACCAAAGACCTTCTGCAGCGTCTTCGGTCCGGTCCGGCCCCCTGAGATCTCCGCGTCAACGGTCGAGGCGCCCGCCTCGGCGTCGATCGAGCGCCGAGACGACGCGTCATAGCCCGACACGCGTACGACGGTGCACTGCTCGGACAGGTCCGCACGCACGGCAACCGACATCAGGTCGCCGCCTCGGGTCAGTGTGACGCTGGTGCCTGGGCGCCGGTCGCGTGTCGTCAGATGCAAGGCACCGTCGTCGGCCCAGAGCTCCGCCTGGATGCGCTTCGCCCGTTCGCGCAGGAAAGCGAGGTCGCTCTGATTGAACTGCTGCAACACGTCGTACCGCGGGCCGTCGACATCGGGTTTCGCGCTCAGCCCGTGTTTCGATGCGATCGTTCGCAGGACGTCCGCGTCGCTCACCTCGAGATAGGTCGCCGAGCGCTGCGTAAGTCGCAGCCGCATCAGCTCGTCTTCGGCGTAGATCGTGACGATTGGTGCGTCGCCTTCGGCGAAGGTCACCTCGAGTGCCGAGATCACGCCGCTGAAGACGATCTTCTCGGCCCCGTCCGGCCCGAGTGAGACCTGTAGCTTCTTGCCGAAGTCGAGCACCTTCCCGTCCAGGTATTCGACGACGTCATTCGACGAGTCGACGCGTGGAGCATTGGCCAGCAGGTGCGCGGTGAGAGTGCGCAGGCTCTCGGTCGACTCCTCCACCTCGAGGCGAACGAGATCACGGGCGAGATCGGGTTGCCGATTCCCATCGACGGTGAGCACCGGGCCAGCGGCCGCGTACGCGGGTGTGCTAGCCATCGAAGCCGTCCAGCGACGTACGGCGGAGCAGATCGCGTTCCTGCTCGCAGAGGCGGCGATGGCGGATGCGCAGGTCCCACGCCTGCACCGCTTCCGGACGATCGCCCGCACCCGGGGCGCCATTGGCAGCCGGGCCCTCGATGGTGACCTGCGACGTGACGTCGCCGATATGCACGCTCATCGAGCGCCTCCGCATCCGCAGGGGACGCGCACGGCGCAGCATCCGCCTGCGGAGCCCGCGTCGTTGGCCAGGGCTTGCCAGCTCGGAACTGTCGAGTCGCGCGCCACCGGAGGCTGTTCGCCTCCTGCTGCCACATCGCCACGTTGCTCGTGGACCAGCCCGATAGTGGTCGGTCCTACGACCGCTCGGCGCGGGCGAAGCGGGACGCCGTACCCGTAGCTCAGAGCGCGGGGATCCGGCTCGGAGAACATGACGGTGCTCGCGCTGCCCTGCGCCGCTGACACAGCGGCGGCCAAACCTGTCGGCGCAGCGGGTGGCGGGCCAGCGAAGGAGCTGCTCGCGGCCACGGCGGCCGACCCCGCCGTGTCAGCCGCGATCCGGTCGATGGCCTTGCTCAGCCCGCCCGCCGTGGTCAGGTCGTGGCCGGTCAACGCGATCGCAGACGGGATCGGGCTTGGCGGTAGGCCCTGTGACACGGGGGGAGCTGCGGTCGCACCGGTCTGGACGCCCAGACCGGCGTCGGCCGACAGCGAGGACGGGAAGTCGATCTGCCGACCCGCCTGGAGGTTGAGAGGATCGTCGACCCCTTGCAGGCCCTTCCAGGCGCGCGAATCGAGGCCCATACGATTCGCGAAGGACGACGCTGACTCGCCGGCCAGCGCGGTGCCGGTTCGGTCGGTGGGAGGTGGCGGAGCAGGTGCGGCGCCGCTGGCGGGCTGCGCGGGCGTGCCGGGTTGAAGCGGAGGGGTTGCGCCCGACGCGGTCTTGGCGCCAGCGCCGGCGATGGCGAGGTCGAACTCGGCCTTCTGCTCCTTGATCTGCACGGCGCACTTCGCGCGCAGCGGAACGCCGTTGGTGCTGAAGAGGTCGAGGTCGACGCTCACGCTCGTCATCACGCCCGTGACGCACAGCGTCCCGTAGGTGAACTGGACCCGCGGCGGCGTGGGCTTCTTCTTTGCCGGCCAGACGAAACGCTCAATGGCGGCGGTCCGCTTGCGTACGTCGATCGGCCCGTCAGTGGTTCCCTCGTCGGATGTGTCGAATACCAGGTCGAAGGACAGCGTCGAGGTCGTGCCCTGATGCTGGGTGCTCTGATGTCCCGTGTCCTTGCCTGAGGAGACGGTTGCGGTGGCCTGAAGCCGGATGGTTGCCGGATTGATCTGGACATGGATCAGTTCGCCGAGCGTCTTCGGCGGGTTCGACGGCTTCGGGTCGACCTCTTGGAGCGTCGCCTTCTTGAACTCCAGCATCACGCACCCTCCAAACGGAGGCCCTCGTGCGCGATCTGCAGTTCCTCGATGGCGACCTCCCCGGTCTTCGCGTTCAACTGCGGACCGACGAGTTTGGCCGGAAGACCGCGGATGAATGTCCACTTGACTACGGCGTGATCGCTCTCGTCGAGGACGCTGACCGTGCCGTCGTACCGGCGGATCGGGCGGACCCCGTCGACCACGTCCTGGAACCATCGCCACAGCTCGGTGTTGACCATCCCCGCGGCGGGGTACAACATCCCTCTGCGCAAGGTGATCCGGGAGACCTTGGCGCGACCCGCCCGCTGAAGTACGCCGTTGTTCCGGCCTCCCTCGACGTACTCGCCGACGTCCATTTCCACGTCGAGGCCGCTGCATTCCGCGAAGGCGCCGTCGCCGAGCATGCGACCGGTACCAGACCCCGGCGAGGACGAAAGCGTGACCCGGAACTGGAACGTGCGGGCGAGCAGGTCAGGCACGGGCGCTCACCCCCAGACCGGTGACAAACGACGACTTGATCTCTCCCTCGGCCTGGATCGCGACCCGGACGACGATGAACTCCATCGGTTCCGACGGCGCGACGCCAATCTCGACGATGAGCTGCCCCGCGTCCTCCTCGCGGCGCGCCTCGGCACCCGAGGCGATGCTGACGAACCAGGACTCCTCCGGTGTGGCCCCGGCAAAGCACCCCTGGGCGGCCAGCTGTGCCATCAGGCCGTCGAGCTGGCGGCGCAGCGCGTCGCGCAGCTGATCGCCGTTCGGCTCGAAGACAGTCCACTGCAGCTGATGGTTGACCACGCGCGCGATCGCGAGCAGTAGCCGCCGCACTGTCAGCTGGCGCCACGCCGAATCACCTGACAGGGTCCGCGCCCCGGTCAGCCGGATGCCGTCCACGTCGGGCAGAAAGACGTTGACGCCGAGCCGATGCAGCGTGGCGTGGTCGTCGGGGGCAACGACAACGTTGACGTCGACGACGCCGACCGCGATCTCGTTCGCCGGCCCGCGCGCGATGCCGTGGGTGAGCTCGCTGTTGGCGATCACGCCGGCGGCCACCGCAGACGGCGGCACCGGCTGCGTGCGATTGAACGGTGCCGGTGCGGCCAGCCACGGGTGATACGCGGCCGCGAACTGCGACTGTAGCCCGGCTCGCCACGCGAGCACTTGCGTGAGATTCAGGTTGGGCGGAACGTCGAGGAGGACCACCAGACGCATCCTCTCGACGAGGTCGACCAGGCGTTGATGCAGCGTGAGGATGGCCTTCCGACCGTCCGGGTCGGTCGGGTCGATGGCCAGGTGTGGTGCTGTCGGCTTTGGCGAGTCCTCGCTCGGCTCGCGCGGCACGCATCTGGTGAACGTCGTCGACGTGTCGTTGGGCTGCGCAGGTTCGTCATGACGACGGGAAAGGGTCGCCGGGAAGTACAGGTCCGGTACCACGATCGTCGCGACCTCGTCGGCCGATGCGACGGCGTCTATCCCCCCAGTTGCGACAGGCTCAGCCGTCCCGGGAAACATGTCGTCGGGCGTGAGGTCCGCCCAGAGGTCGAACCCACTGTTTCGCGCCACGCCCTTCAGATGTCGTCGACTGATCGCGTCCGCAAGCTCACCGGCGTCGGGCGGCCGCCGCGCCTGGACCAGCCGGGATTCTTGGTTGAGGGCATCGACGATGTTGCGTGGGTGCAGTGGGCTCAGCCCAACCGCCTGGAACCTCTCGGATCGGATGCGGGTCGGGTCGGCGTCGACTATCGAGACGTCCGCCTCAACGACATCGACGGTCATGCCGTCGATCAGGTCGACGGGCGGGTCGAGTTCGGGGACCAGGTAGGGCCCCGTCGCAGTGTCGCCCGGGTGGCGGGTGATCCGCAGGACCGTGCTGTAGAGCGGCTGCGTGGGATGATCGGTTTCCGGCACCCGGCGGTCTGAGGCAGGCGTCGTGAAACACAACGTCGCACCGCGCGTGAGCAGGCTCGCGATGGGCAACCGGAGCATTGACTGCCATGTGGCGCTGTCGGCCGACAGTTGAACCAGGCGGCGTGTGGTGAAGCTGACGGCGATCGCGAGACGGTTGCCCCAACCTCCCTCGCTACGCGCGTCGACGATCAGCCATTGCCTCGTTGCGTCCGGGACACCGAGCCAGAAACTCGCGCAGCCGGGCGGTGTCTCGTCAGGTTTCGGCGGCAGTACCTGCCTGCCGACGACCCGGACGACGTACGCGCGCCGGCCGCCCTGCGCGAAGTACGCCGAGACAGCGTGCGGCAACAGGCCCGGCCCTTCGAATCCGCTAAACAGGTCCACGTAGTCGTCCCAGCTTTCGACCGGAACTGCAATCGACCGGGCACGAAACGGCTCGCCGTTGTCCACGCCCGGATCGGTGGTCGTCTCCCAGGCCGGCCCCCGCGGCGCCACGCCAACGAACGCGGCCACATCCATCGACTCGACCGACAGGGGCTCGGCGGGAACGCCCGGGGCGAAATAGATCCCCGGCGCGCCGAGCGTCGGCGAGATGAAGGCAGCGCCGGCGATGCGCTGGGCGAATCCCGTGGACAGGGTCACGCTTGCCGTCCTAGAGGTAGTCGATACGTTCGGCGACCAGATGCAGCTCCTCGATCGCGACATCGGTGCCACCCTTTGCTGCCAGCGTTGGGCCGACCCACTTCTTCGGCTGGGCGTTCTTGAGGACTAGGCTGAGCACCTCGTTACGCGCCTCGTCGAGCATCACGATCGTCACGCTGCGGGGCTGGTACTGGCCCTCGCGAACGGCCTTGATCCACGCGAAGATGTCGGTCGAGCCGATGAGGCCGCGCTTGAGCGTGATCTCGTCGATCTTGAATGTGTTCGGGATCTTCCTGGCGGTGTTCTCCGGATCGGTGCCGGCGCGGTACTCCGAGTAGTTCACCTCGTTGCCCAGGCCCGAGACGTCGGAGAACCCACCCTTGATCGGCCCGCCGCCCGCCACGTCGCCGAACTCGACTCGATAGTTGAACGAGCCGTACGGGTTGTCGCGTTCCGTCGCCATGATCGTCGCCTCTCACTAGCCCTTGGCGTCAGCGGTCCACTGACCGATGCGGAAGATCACGAACTCAGCCGGCTTGACAGGTGCGACTCCGATCAGGCAGATCAGGCGGCCGTTGTCGAGGTCGTTTTGCGACATGGTGCTTCGGTCGCACAGGACGAAGAACGCCTCCTCCGGCGACCTGCCCATCAGCGCGCCGTTGCGCCACTGCACCTCGAGGAAGTCCGTGACCGTACGGCTGATATTGCGCCAGAGAGCCTCGCCGTTGGGCTCGAACACAGCCCACTGGGTGGCTTTGTCTATCGAATGCTCCAAGTAGATGAAGAGCCGCCGCACGTTGACGTACATCCACTCGGGGTCCGAGCTCATCGTGCGCGCGCCCCAGACCCTGTTGCCGCGGCCCGGGAAGAAGCGCAGCGCGTTGATGTGCTCCGGATTGAGCACCTCGTTGCGACCCTGGTTGATGTTCATCTCGAACTTCGTCAGCCCGTACACCACCTCGTTGGCCGGTGCCTTGTAGACGCCGCGGGTGATGTCGCTGCGTGCATAGATCCCGGTGACGAAGCCAGACGGGGGCACTTGCAGATGCGGGGTGGGGACGCCGGGCGCCGGCGGTCCGTTTGGGTCGAGGATGTCGATCCACGGGTGGTAGATGGCCGCGTACTTCGAGTCGAAGTTCCCCCGAAAGCTGCGGATCTTGTTCATCGAGGCGCCTTCTGGCCCGTCGACGACGGCGATGCGATAGCGGCAGTCCTCCGCGTGCCGAATGAGGAACTGCGTCGCCGTGAACTGCTCGTCCGGATCGGGGAGGTTACCCGCGTCCGGCATCGCGACGATCGCGATGTCGTCGACCTCTGCCAATGCCTTGAGCCCACTGGCCTTCTTGGCGATGTCGTCGAGATCGGCCTCATCACCGTTCAGGTCATCGGCGGTCGGCAGGGCGCCGTCGCTGCCGTTGGCCAACCGGAACGTGCCGCCGGTGGTCAGCGCAACGGCCAGAAGGAGGTATTGGCCGAGTTCAGGATTGCCCAAGGTCCCGGGCGGGATGACCAGCGGAGGCGCCGGCGGTGGCTTGGTGTCGTCCTGCACCGGGAACTCGAACGCGATCGCGGTCCCCTCGTCGATGGGGTCGTCCCAGCTCAGTACCTTGGCGATCGCGGCGCGGCCCTCGCTCACCAGACCGAGGCGGGGATAGCTGTCGCGCCGTTCGCCGGGCCCCGTGACCGACACCGTCACGGTGATCGGTAGCAGCAGGGCCTGCGGGTCAGGTCGAGGCGCGGCGTTGCCCGCACTGTCCACGAACACCGGTTGCTGACCATCGAGCTTGAGCACGCGCAGGTTGTCGATAGCCAACGCCGTACCGGTGCGCGGCATGACCGGCGGGTTCACTACCTCGATGATGCTGCCGTGCGTAGCTGCGGCCGACACAATCGGTCCGCCGGGCCGGTGCAGTCCGACATCACCGCCGCGCACCGCAGCGGCGGTGATCGAGACATTGCCGTCCGCGCCGGGCCAACGCGCGACGAAGCGAGCCGCACCCGCGCCGACGGCGATTGCCACCTGGTTCAGCGGCGCGTCCCCCTGCGCGGCTCGAAAGACCCGCGATACGTAGAGCCGGCGGCCACCGTTCAAGAAGAACGCGCGAGCCGCGTGGGCGAGGTACGGAATGCGACCACCGATGCCGAGCGGAGTGAGGCCGCCGTAGATGCGCTCGAACTCGGCGTAGCTCGTAACGAGCCGTGGCTCACACGCCAGCGGGCCACCGTCATAGCGCACCGGGCCGAAGTGGGTGAGGCCGGCGAAGCCCGTCGTCGAGGTTGGGACACCTTCGATCGATTTCGAGCGATAGCTGACTTCCTCGACGAACACACCTGGTGCCAGGTACTCAGGCATGCGGACTCCTCTCGAATCGCGCCATTAGAAGACGAATGTCAGAAGCGGGGTTGCCGCACCCCGTGGGCAGGTCACCGTTCGGGACAACCTGCTGGTGTAGCCCGGCGGTACCCGCGTCCCCCGGGTCACCGGGTCCGTCGCGGTGAGGGTGCCGACCCGCTCGACCGGGAGGTGCCACAGCGGGTCGTCGCGGGTGGCGGCGGGCGAGTCGACCGGCTCGGTCGCGGGAGGAACTGGGCGGGCGCGGACCGTCACCTTGATGTCAAGCGTGGCGCTCGATGCCTTTGCGAGAGCCAACGGGATCGCACCGATGAAGACGAGGAACTCACCGTTCTGGTCGCCCTGTCCGAGCCACGCCGGCGCGTTCTCGCCTTTCAGTGCCGCGGCGACCCGCACCCATTGCGCCGGCGGACCGCCCGCACCCCATGTCGCGCGGCCGCGCAGCACGGTGGCACCGGCCGGAGTTCCATAGCCCATCGCCGGAAACACCAACGGCCGGCACGCGCGCGATAGGCGTGGCGCGGCCGGGTCGACGTTGGTGTCGCGCTCATTTGTCTTGACCGCAACGAGCTGCGGCATCGGGATGGACAGTCGTCGCGGGACGAAGCCACCGCGGCGGTCGACCAATCGAACGACGGCCCGCTGCTTCGTGCTCCGCGCTGAGCCGAAGACGATCGAGTACCGGCCCGACGGCGTGCGCCGCAACCGCGGCAGCCCGATCGACGGATCGGATAGGCGATACGAGCGCGGGACTCGGTGCGGTTTGGGAACGTCCTCGCCGAATACCTCGAGGTCAAGCAAATGGCGCGGACCTCCTAGCGCATCGGCCGGAGCGATGCCGAGTTGAAGTCGCACCAGTTGTTCGACCCAGACCGCGCCGAGAACCTCGTTCACGCCTTCACCCGGACCCGGTCGGAGCCAGGTCAGGCCGGATGCCCTGAATGTGAGTCAGGACCTCAGGCATCGCAGCGCCATCCCTCGACGACACCACGACGATCCGCGCGAGGTACGGAATGCTCAGGCGGAAGTCGCACGTCAAGCTCTCGAACGTGCGCATCAGATCGTCTGTGCCGACGTCTTCGAGGTACAGCTGCACCACCTCATGCGGCTCCCATGCAGCGTCGGGCCAAAGCAACGGGCCGCTCAGCGAACCGATCTCGTCGATGATCTGCATCGAGCGGCCGATCAGCCGGTGTTCTTCCTCGGCGTTGTCTGCCCACGCGGTGAACAGGTAGTGCAGGTCGACCGGCAGATGGGCCCGTCCGTCGACTGCGCCGACGGCCGACCAGCTCGCCCGCATCGTCTTGTTGAAATCCACGCGGTACAACAGGATCGAGATCACCGGGATCGCTAGCTTGGCCTCGGCGTCATCGAGGTCGTCGGTCTGGATCAGCTTCGCCGACGCGACCTTGCCGTCAATCGGTTGCTCCACGGCGAAGCGGGCAGTCAACAGCGATTCAAGGCTCTTGCCCACTGCTGCGATGCTTCGGAAGTCAGCCACGGTAGTCACCGTGCCGGCGGGCCGTCACGGCGTCGTCACTCAGCTCAAACGGCGGCTGTGCTGGCGATCGGCTGCTCGAGCCGCAGCCCGGGACGACGCGGCGGGAGCGCGAACTGCCACGGGCGGGACATGAAATCGGCAAGATCAGCGGGCGGATCAATACCTAATTCGAGGCGTAGGAGATCGATGTACAGCTGACAGCTGCGGCGCGCCTCGATCCAATTGCCTTCGCGTAGATGCGCGGATATCAGTGCGCGCTGCGCGCTGTCTCGGAATGGCTCCACCTGCACAGCCAGGATTGCGGCGTCTACTGCTTCGTTGTGGCAGTCCTGGCACGACAGCGCGCGGCTCAATGTCTCGAGTGCGTGTAGGACGCGATGACGAAGTCGCTCTCGCGGCATGATGACCCAGTCGTCGTACCAACCAGGTAGTAGATCGACCGCGTCCACGCTTCCGGGATGAATCCGGCGGTCCACGTCGCCGGCGCTTCCGTCGATGATCCGACCGGCCCATGCGTCGACCGCAGTAACGTCGACGGCGACATGGTCAGACAGCCTGATGCATATCTTGTCTGCATCGATGAGGTAGAGACCGGAACCGCGCAATCGCCAGATCGCCGATCTCAGATTGCCGACAGCTCGGTCGTCATTTCCGTTCGGCCACAACACACCGGCTGCCCAGCGTCGCTCCAGCCATCGGCCCGGATGCAGTGCCAGCAGCACTAGCAAGCGCTTGCTTCCCTCCGGAACACGAGCCATCTGTTCGTCCCACTCGATCCTGAGGTCTCCTAGCAGGCAGAGCACGCTGGGCTGGTCGGTCCTACCACGCTGCTCAGATGGCTGTGACGACATCTGCCCCCCCGGTCAGCTCGACCTGATTCGCGCGACGCGTCCCACGCCGATCTACGGCCACCACAATCGCGCCGAGGCGTCAACCGAGCGTCACCACACCGTCACCGCATCGCAGGCTCAAGCCTGTGGGTGTGCGCGCGTGAAATCTTCGATGAAACGCCGCACGAGTGCGACGACGTCGTTCACGTCAGTTCTAGTGACTTCTTGATGTCCAGCGCCTTCCGAAATGTCGAGTTGTGTGATCACCTTGATCAGCAAGCCGGTCGGCTCTCTTCTGACACGGAGGATGCAGACTCCGCACGGCTCGGTTCTTAGCTGCATTCCGGCACGATTGCCGGTTGGCGTCACTGGAGCGTGACCGACCGAACCAAGATCGGAAACTCAGCCGCGAAGCGGCTTGCGCGGTCAGCTGACCGGTAACGGCCCAGTGACGCGCCTGCGAAAACAATGCCGGCGTCCGCTCACCTGGAGGGCTCATGTCCCAACCAACGGAAACCCCAACTCCGTCGAACCAGTCGCCGACGAACGACGATGGCAAGGGCGCTGCGCAGACCAACGGTGCGAAGGAAGCCGAAGAAATCGCAACACCCAAAGAAGCGGACCAGCCGTGCACCGACTGTCTGCCCCGCAGCTTCAAGGATGACAAGCCGTTCACCGAATGCGGCTGCGACGCCTGCGACACGAAATCGATTGAGATCCGCTGCCAGGCCGAAGGCATCAAGGCACGTGCGGAATACGCAGACAAGCACAAGGATGCTCCCTCGCCGGAGAGGTACGAGCAGGCTCGGCTCGCCTACGCACAGTCTCGCTACAAAGTCATGCCGATCCTCGACGAGATCGATGGCAAACTCGCCGACGCGATGCACGAGATCCGCTGCCGCATCGATGATCGTGACAAAGTCGACTGCCTCGAGCGCTCTTGGAAGAAGGTCGGTAGGCGGTTGCGCAAGTGCCGCGTGCGCGGCTGCTGCGTCGAGGGCGAGTATGACTTGCAGGTTGAGCTAGACGATTGCGGTGTCGATCACCTCCGGGCTCAATTCGCCCGGTTCGACTATGTGACATCTCAAGCTGACGCGTGCTTCAACCGCCTCGCCTTGGAGCCCAAGCTGCTGGACGAGCGTGTGACGAGCGCACAGGCGGAGGTTGACGACATCCACCTCGCCTTACACCCAGACAAGGCACCCCCGCCCCAGCCCGCGCAACCAGAGAACGCTCCGAGGAATTCGGCCGGTACCGCGCAACCCGCTCCCGCCGCTGCCGGGACGCCACCCGCCAAGGAAGCCAAGGACCTGGCAGCGGCCACACCAGGCGCGCCAGCAGCTGACGCCGGTCCGACCGACTATGTCCAGCTTTACGCGAAGGGACTGGTCGCGCAGTGGCATCTGCGAGACATCTGGTGGGGATTCCGCGACATCGACTCCTTTGTGGAGTGCATATGTCTTGCAATGCATGTGTCAATGGCGGGTCATCGGGATCTTGGACAGCTCTACGGCGAGTTGCGGGTCCGCGAAGCTCGCTGGGAAGAGCGAAACAACTGCTGCAAACGGCTCAAGAATCATTCCCATGCGGAGATCATCGAGGGGTACGTACGCTGCATGCGCCGCGAGTCGGACGAGGATGTTGATCTCGCAGACGAGGAAGAACAGGAACTAGAACAGGAACACGAGGACGAGAGCCGAGACTACGACCGTAATGACGACGAAGAAGACGAGGAAGAAGAAGAAGAGGAGGAGGAAGAAGAGCGCGTGCCTGCCACACGCAGCCGTCAACGGCACGATGATCGCGACGACAGAGAAGCCGGTCGTAATCGCACGCAGCCACGCAGTCAAGAGAGACGATCGAATTCTGCAACCTCGCGACGCGACAGGCGCTCGCGCTATTGATGCAATTAGCTTCTCGGCGTGGCCCCTACGGCCACCGCCGTTCGGTCAGCCGCGTCCTGGCAATCGAGTTGCGTCCGCTTGCATTACGAGCCGCTGCAGTTCAGGTGTTGGTTCGACTCCAAGCTCCCGCCGTAACAGATCTCGGCAGATCGCGTAGTGTCTAATTGCTTCGCTGCGGTTACCTTCGTGCAGGTATATCTCGACCAGCACGCGATGCGGGCTTTCCCGCAATGGGTCGTCGGCAATTGCGGCGAGTGCCGCCTGCACAGCGAGGCCGTAGTGGCGCATACTAAGAAGCGCCCGAGCAACCGCCTCGAGAGCGTGTAGCCGCAGCTGGCGAACTCGCTCTCGCTCGACTAGTACCCAATCGTCGTACCAGCCCGGTAGTAGGTCACCGGTTACCGGAGGCAAGACGATATTTTTCCCTCTTTCTGCGGTGTGCGCCTCGTACGAAGCTACCGCCCACGCCTCAAGCTCACGAACATCGACGCAGATGTCTTCTTTCAGAGACAATCTGGGACCGCCCCGCCGTAGAATCCCTGGGCATGCTCGCCCTGCGCGCCACAATGCGGTACGTAGGCTCGCCTGGGCGCGACTCTCGCCCACGTCGGGCCACAGAAGCCCGGCTGCTTGGACGCGAGATACCTTCCGTAGCGCAACCAGAGCGATAATCCGCTGTGTTTGATTTCCTATGTGGACGGGAATGCCGCGATTACAAAGCTCGAAGCCTCCGAGCAGCACTACTCGGGTCGCGTGTAGCGGCCTCCTAGCGCAGCTACATTTCGCAGCAATCACAGCCATGGCCCCCCCGCACGACCTGACGCAGACCGTGGCCAAGCCGGACCGCCACTGACCACTGTGGTACGACTCGATCGTCTCCGGACGAATTCAATCTGTCAATGGTTCGCTACTCGATGCAACCGAGCCATCGAGGGGAACAAGCCCGGCGAGCCGCGCCTCCCATTGCGCCCGGTCTCGCGGGACGCCGTCGAGGGTGCCCGGCCGAGCGCCTGGCCGGCTACCGAAGCCGACCGCGACGCGTGCGAAGGGGGTGACGAGGGTGGCCAGGGCAGCTGAGCGCGCTCTCCTCGACCAGATCCGCGGGGAATCCGAGCGCACCAAAGACGACCCGAACCGAGGCCGCTCACGCGTCTACTCGGTACGCCTCAACGAAGACGAGTACGAGGCGGTCCAGCGAGTGGCCGACGCGGTACACCTGCCCGCGTCCACGCTCGTACGTTCATGGATTCTTGCTCGCCTCGACCAGGAGCGACAAGGTTCCCGACGAGCGACGGCCTAGATGGCACGCGCTTCCCCGTTCGCAGAACAACTGAAGTGCGTTGCCGCGAACGATCCGCATCAACGGCCAGGTTAAAAGTCCACGCCCAGGCGGAGACGATGACCTCAGAAGCCTCTATTTATTGGGATTCTGGTCTCACGGTTAGCCATCAAGCGCTGCCTCAGACTCGATTTCGCGTCACGTTTGATGTCACGCGGCGGCTCGGTCGCGATCGACAGTGGTTGCCGCTGACGGTCGGGCCTCGCACGAGCAGTGAGACTGATCGAGCGCTGCCCGCAGCGGGCCGCCTCGGAGCAGGCGAGCCCTTACTTCGGGGAGCTCAGCCGGGGATCGTTCAGGTCGAAGAACTCCGGTATCCCGACGCTGAGCTTGCCCATCTCCTCCATCCGGGCCTTCAGCTCCGGCGGCGGTTCCTTGCGCTCACCTTCGCGAGCCTCCGCGCAGCATCGCGTCAGGAGTCTGCGGCGTCGTCATGCTTCGTTCCCGTCGCTGGCGGCGCCGGCGCGGGTGGCGTTGAGGAGACGTCGGTTGCGTTCGATCGAGCCGCCCATTTCTGCGGCGAGGCGGTCGTCACGATCGGCCTCGGCCGCGATGATCTGGCGGCAGTCTTCGGCGATCGCGGCGCCGAGGGTGTTGCGTAGTTCGACGCCAAGGCGGTGAGCGCCGGCCAATTGTGGGTCGAAGTCGTAGGCGGCAAGGATGTGTTCGGAGGTGTCGTAGAGCCGGTCGAGGTACGGGCCGTCGCTGTAGGCCTGCAGGATGGTGCGTAGGTCGATGGCGTCGCGCGTCGTGATCAATCTGCGGTCGCGCCACGCCTGCAGTTTGAGCACCGCCTGCGCCGGGAGCGACGCGACCTTGACGCTGGCTCCTCCCGGCAGCGTGACGGTAATCGCGCAGCCGAGGGCCTCGCGGAACCCGAATGTGTTCATCAGGTGCCCATCGGGCCAGCTAATGGTTCGGTCGGCGGACTCGATGCCGCCGAACGGCACGATGTCGACCCCTACCTCGGCGACCCGAAACGTGTGATCGCTTCGTCCGGCTGGCGAGAGCTCGGCGGTGAGTCGCGTGTAGGCGGCCCAGTCGGCGACCGCGACTCCGATGTCGACGTCCGCCGTGGCGCGCTGGGGAAGTGCCCCGGTGGCGTGGCGGATCAGCACGTCGCGGGCAGCGGCGCCGACCAGCAGAACGTCGACATCGTGGCGGCGTGCGTGCTCGAGCAGACGTGCCAGCACGGCGCCGAGCAGGGTGAGCTGCGGGTCAGTCGAGGCGTCGTAGGACGTCATCGGTCTCTCGTAGTCGCACAGCGGCTTCCACTTGGCGGGGATCCTCGCTGGCAACTAGGTCGGCATAGACAAGCGGGCTGGGGACGGTTACGGACTTGTTCCAGTCCGCAACGTTCCAGAATCTGCGGCGGAGCGCGACATTAGCGGAAGCCTCGCGTGGCGGGCGCATCCGGTATTGCGCCAGCAGCCGGGTGGGGATGGCGTCGGCGTAGAGGACGCCCTGAGCGGGAAGTAGATGCCGGTCCATATGCCACGCAGCAGTTTCCCCTCCCCACTGCGCGCCGGCTTTGCGGATGGCAACGTCGGCCGATGTCCACCATCGCGCGGTGTCAGTTTGATAGCTGCCGATGGCAAGTTTGGGATGCAGGCGCACCCGGTAGCCCTCGACCCATCGGTCGAAAAGGCGGGCGGTCCGGTGCAGCTGTCGACGGCCGTCAGCTCGCGTGGACAGGTAGTTCTGCGCGGTGAGCTCCCGGAACACGGTCGACACTGAGCCGAGCGCGGTGGCACTGGCGGCCGCAAGATCTCGCATGGGTAGATCGACACTCGCCGGATCGGCGAGGAGCACGAAGAGCACCTGCACGCCTGAGCGTGTGGTCAGCGCCGACGAAGCGCCCCGCACTGGAACAAGATCCTTGCTGACAGTGCGCGGACGGCCCCCGACGTCTATGCGTACCGCCCCCAGATGCAGGTACATGTTGCCATCGAGGTCCGCGCAGGCCATTCCCGTCCTGCGGCACGCCTGGATCGTCGCCGTACCGAGGTGATCGGTGATCAGTAAGACGCGATGGTCCTTCGCGTTAGCCGCGAGCGCCGCCACGATCGCCGGGGAGGCCTTCGGCGTGATCTGTGCGGCGAGCTTGTGTCTCTTGCCGCCTGCCGAGATCACCAGGGCAGCGCCCGGGCCGCGCCGTCCCGGGCCCTCGATGCGCACGTCCACGTCATGCTCTCTGAGACGGTCGGCGACGGCATCCAGCCAGCGACGTGCGTTCAGATTTCCGTGCTGTTCAGAATTTTCGAACACACCCTGAGTATGAACGCCTCCTCAGCCGGGAACAAGGCGCCGAGCGCACCTACTCGTCCGGCGTGAAGTGCTCATCCGCGAGCCGGGCGCGATCAAGGCGACGCTGTTCACGCCGCTCGCGCCGCGCCTCGCGGCGGGCACGGCGTGCCTCGCGACGCGCCAACTCGCGACGCTGTTTCAAGACCGGGTCGAACCGCGTCCCCATCAGCGGGTTGTCCCAGGATTGGGCAGGTCCCCAGATCGTCAGCGCTCGGGCACGGAGCCAACTGATCGGCCGCAACTACGTCTCTGAAATTCGCTCATCGCGCTCGCTCATGACCATCACCAGCTTCGACACAGCCAGTCAGCGCGTGGCACCTCTCAGGGTAAACCTCTGGAAGATCGCTGGCTCAAAATTGAGCGGTCGCATCCAGCCGGCCACCACACCCCTGAGATCGAATGCCCGAGACATCAGGGCAATGTCCAGGGTTGCTCCCGATGCCTCGAACGGACTCGACGCTCATGCTTGCGGTATCCAAAAACAACGTATGAAAGTGAGCGAGATGATGGAGTCGATCCAGGCGGCATTCCGACGCGA
>WNGL01002311.1_pt1 | contig 56808 bp, 62 predicted proteins | sample 5400591 | NCBI WGS metagenome assembly WNGL01 (sample SAMN13153377, study PRJNA577476) | soil metagenome | isolation source: 80 cm soil or saprolite under Garry oak tree replicate 1 | place: USA:California | collected 2016-06-15 | reverse complement strand
AAGTGGAGACCAGCGCGTTACCGGCCCAATATGGGCAGCACTCGTCGGCCGCGGTTAACGCCGTAACGAAGTCCGGCACCAACGAGTTTCACGGCGATCTATTCGAATTCGTACGCAATGGTTCGATGAACGCCCGCAATGCGTTCGCTCCAAAACGAGATTCGCTGAAGCGCAACCAGTTTGGCGGAGTCCTTGGCGGGCCGCTTATCAAGAATAAGCTGTTTTTCTTCGGAGGCGACCAGTCGACGACCTTGCGCTCCGCGCCGATTGAGGGCATTGCTTTCGTCCCGACGCCGGCGATGCTTGCTGGTGACTGGACGGCCATCACGACCCCCGCGTGCAATGCCGGACGGCCGATCACATTGAGGACGCCGTTCCTCAACAATCGGATCGATCCTTCGCTGTTTTCTCCTGCGGCATTAAACCTCGTGAAGCGGCTTCCCAACGCGGCAGATTCATGTGGCCGGGTCACGTATGGTCAGATAATCAAGAGCAACGAACATGTGATCGTGGGCAAGGTCGACTACCAAGACGGCAAAAAACATTCACTGTTCGGCCGCTATGAATTTGCACGCTTCGACGCGCCCTCGCCCTACGACGGCACAAGTACGCTTTCTCTGCTGGAGGGAGATAAGAAGGTGCGAGCCCAGTCGTTCGTTCTGGGGGATACATATGTGTGGAGTGCGAGAATTGTGAATTCCTTCCACGCAACAGCGCTTCGAACACTCGGCGAGAAAAGCGTACACGATTTCTATAACTTGAGCGATCTCGGCGTGAAGAATTTTTATTACGCACCGGGATTGCCGAAGATATTGATACTCTCCGTGACCGGAGCGTTCGCTGCTGGGAATCAGGCGGCAACTCCGGGTTGGAGTAACAACACGGTATTCCAGGCCGCCGACGATGTCAGTTGGATACAGGGAGCGCACCAGATCGGATTCGGAGCGAACTATATCCATTCCATGCTCAATGTCCTCTCTGTCTCAACGGCTGTGGGATCCGTAGCATTCACGGCTGCGAACACCGGCCTGTCGATGGGCGATTTCATATTGGGAAAGATGAACACGTTCACCCAACAAAATATAACGACACACTACCCCCGCCAGGATTACTTGGGCATGTACTTCCAGGATACGTGGAAAACGAGCTCACGCCTGACGGTGAATGCCGGCGTTCGATGGGAACCGTTCCTAGGACAGCGGGACAAGCAGGGCAGGATGCTACATTTTCAGAACGACTGGTTCGATCAGGGACGCCGCAGTACGGTCTTTAAGAATGCTCCAGCAGGACTCCTGTTCCCAGGCGACGCAGGAGTTCCCAACGATAAGTTCGCGCCGAATGCTTGGCTGCATTTTGCACCACGGTTGGGATTCGCATGGGATCCGCAGGGGGACGGTCAGATGACGATTCGAGCGGCCTACGGAATCTTCTTCGACTATCCCCACTTGTATCAGTTCACTTCGCTGCGGGATGGGCCACCGTTTGGGACTCGCGTGATTCTTACGAATCCGGTGGGTACTTTCGATGATCCATGGCAAGGCTATTCTGGAGGAAATCCTTTTCCTCTAAAACCCGTGGGCCCAGACACCGGGTTTTTATCAAATGCTGTCGTCACCAACCTTCCGCTCAATCTCAAAATGCCCTACATCAATCAGTGGAATCTCAGCATCCAGCGGCAAATCGGGAAGGATTGGTTAATCGCGGGCAACTATATCGGCAGCACTGGTATACACGTCTTGAACAGCAACGAGGGCAATCCGGCCGTCTATATACCCGGCAGTAGTTGCTTGATCAACGGAACGCCCTTCACACCGTGCTCTTCGACCAACAATACGATCCAGCGTCGCGCCCTGAATTTGAAGAACCAGGATCAGGGCCGATTCTACTCGAACGTCGTGAATGCGGACGACGGCGGAACGCGCAGGTATAACGCATTATTGCTGTCAGTTTACCGCCGGGTCAGCAATGGCCTGACAGTGCAGGGGAACTATACGTTGTCGCACTGCATCGACCAGGGACAAACCACTATCGTTCAAAACAACGGCGGACAGATTCCTGGGCGCCGTGGATTAAATCAAGGGAATTGCGATTTGGACCGAAGGCACATTTTCAATCTGTCGACGGTGTATGCAACGCCGCAATTTTCTAACGGAACGCTGCGGATACTGGGCACTGGCTGGAAGATCTCCGGAATCGTCAGGGTCTTATCCGGCAGCGCTCTGACAGTGGCTTCCGGCCTCGATAATGCATTGTCGGGAACCACGGACCAACAGCCCAATCAAGTGCTCGCCAGTCCTTACTCGGCTAAACAGAGCGCGGCTTCCTGGCTTAACCCTGCGGCATTCGTGCAGCCTCCAACTGGCACGTACGGCGCTATGGGCCCCCGTAATGTTCGCGGGCCGAAGAGTGTTCGAATGGATATGGGCCTGGCGCGGGCATTCCAGGTCCGCGAGAAGCAATCTGTCGAATTCCGAGCCGAGGCATTTAATGTCCCGAACCTCGTGAATCTGGGCAATCCGACCGTGAATTTTACCAGCGCAACGTTCGGCCAGATCCTCTCGGCGAGTGATCCGCGCATCCTGCAACTTGCGTTGAAGTACGTCTTTTGACGGCATTATGGTTGACGATAGTCGTCGCTTACTGCCGCGCGCGGCGGCTGGATCGCCGTCTTGATGAGATGGCTTTCATTTTTCAGGAGGAGATGTTTTTGTGCGCTCTTCCTGCACTCTCTTCTGAAAATTTGTTTCCGTATCGGCGATCAACTTCGCGTAGCCCTCTGGATCGTGATCCCACCCAATGTAACGGTGTCGCCATCCTTCAGGACGCGATCGACCTTCACCGGCTCCCAGCCCTCGTCTCCTAACGGCGATATATCGGTTCCAGCCGAGAGCGCTCGAGCGTCCTCACCGAGCGCCATGACCTGTGCACCGGTCACCTTCTTCATGGCCGCGTGCCCTTGCACGTGGTCAAAGTGTGCGTGTCCCGACAGGAGGATTTTAATGTCCTGCAGCTTGAATCCAAGCTTTGCGACATTCGCCCGAATCACATCGTGCATCTCCTTTGTCCCGGTATCGATCATGATGTGGCCTTCCGGCGTGGTGATCAGGTACGAGGCAATGTTCCTGGCGCCAACATAGTAAATACTGCCGACGATGTGAAACGGTTCCACGGCCTCACTCATTCGGCCGTGGAATGTTGCTCGTTGTTCCGGAGAGAGCGGTGAGGTCTGCGCCCAGAGAACGCCCGAACTCATGATTACCAGCAACACAGCGTTACGCATGAAAAGCTCCGCTAATCCAATCGACAGTAGACTACAAGGTGACCAGATTATAGCGGAGAAACGGTTACTCGGCCCAACTTCGCAAGATCAGACCACACCAGTGGGATCTCTGTTGCGTATCGCCTCGTTCGCATGCACTGACGTCTGCAAGAGAATGTTCTTCATGTCTCACCTCTGCTTTGGACATCACAAATCGATCAAGCCGCTCCGCAGGCCACGAGTGACCGCCTCCGTCCGGGACGCGGCGCCGAGCTTTCCCAATATCGAACGGATATGAAATTTGATCGTGTGTTCGGAGATGTTCAGGCGCGCCGCGATTTCCTTGTTGCCTGAGCCCTCCGCAAGCAGGCGGAGGACCTCGCCTTCGCGAGGCGTAAGGGGTTCCGCAAGAGGATCATCTTCGGATCGTTGCGGCATCAACGCACTATCGAAGACCAGCAAACCGGCTGCAACGGATTTGATCGCCTGGACAATCTGCTCTGATGAAATATCGGTCTGGAGGATCATCCCTCCGGCCCTCGAATGCAAAATACGGTTGAATATTCCCGAGTCAGGCTCAGAACACAATACAACGACCGGGATGAGATCCAGGAATTCGAACAGCCAGTCACGGAGTATGGTGGACTCGGTTTGCGATTGCCAGTCAATCACGGCCAAGTCCCCTGAAGTCTCAGCCATCAGAGATCTCAGAAACGGAAACGCGGCCGCAGAGCCCGCGACGCGAATACAGCGCTCGCCGCGGATTGCGCGCAAAATCCGATCCAGGCGCTCGGGTGATGGCGCCATGATCCACACATCCACCATACGACTAGCCTAACGGACGTTCACCGACTCGGATTGCTATTTGAATGCTTTGCCCACCACGAATAACCCGCGCCTGAACCTCCTGACCGGCGCCTTTCCGGCGCAGTTCTTCATGGACATCTTCCAGGTCTTCGAAAGAACGCCCATCTATATTGACAAGGATATCGCCGAGCAGTGCTCCTGCCACATCTGCGGGCCCTCCCGATTCGATGTGCATGACCAACAACCCTGCGGTTGCATCCACGCCTGCTTTCTTCTGAAGTGATCCGGGGATCTCAACGGGCTGCATCACCAAGCCGATGTACGGCTGAGCCACGTGGCCTTTGGCAGCGATTTCCTCCGCAATTCGGGTGAGTGTGGACGAAGGTATCGTGATGAATTTTCCGCGAATGAGGCCGCTCGTGTTCAGTCCTAGAATGTTGCCGCCGGCGCCAACGAGGGCACCACCCGAAAAGCCTGGATACAAGTTCAGGTCGGGACGGATGAACTGGTCGATGCGCGTTCGGGCAACCTGCCACTCGCCCATGAGTCCGCTGATGATTCCGCTGCTCGCGACGACATTGCCCCGCCGCGTCCGCGCAACCGCCACCGTGAGCTCACCGACCGAGAGCGATGTGGCATTTCCAAATTGCGCAGGCTGGGCTTCGATCTTCTCATCGAGTTTTAAGATAGCGAGGTCTGTCCCGCGATCCCTCCCGGCCAGTTTCGCCGCGAGGGACTTGCCGGGGCCAACAATCACCATGAGATTGGTGTCGTGACGGATCGAGTGCGCTGCCGTGAGGATCGAATCGGCGCGCCAGACGATACCGCTAGACGTGTGCCCGGACCGTCCATCGACCGCCACAATGGACTTACCCGCCTGCTCAACTGCCTTTGATATCTCCTTTGAAAGCTCTAACCACGTACCTGCCATTTGATTGTCTCCTATGGCTAGAGTGCCTGATGTCTACTCGTGCACGCATCAGCCATATGGTCAGGTAGCAACCAAGAGCAGCCTCCTCGTAATGCAGAATGGGGTGGTGGGTCATTTCGAAAAAATTGCCACTCCTGAACGCGGGCTAAAGCCCGCGACTACATTGGTGCGACGGCGTTTCGGTCTCATGTAGTCGCGGGCTTTAGCCCGCGTTCATTCAAATTGACCCACTACCCAGAATGGCCATGACCTCTTTGGCGATTTCTTCAGCGAGACGAGTCTTTTGCTGTTCTGATTTTCCGGGCCACCGTCCCGGTGAAATATTCAGCGGGTCCTTTCCCGGAGGGTTGTGAGCCACTTCTCTTGATGTCCATTTTGTCTCCTTCACTCGAAAGTAAAGGTGCGGGGTTAACGACCAGTCAATTGCTCCAGGTTTTCGGGGTACCGAGCCCCTTCCACGGGGATCTTTGATGCGGCGCTATCGATCTCACCGAGATCTTCCGACGTCAGCTCGATTGCGATTGCTCCGATGTTCTCCTCCAGGCGCGAAATTTTCGTGGTACCCGGGATTGGAACAATCCAAGGCTTCTGAGCAAGCAACCAGGCAAGCGCGATTTGAGCAGGTGTCCCCTTCTTTCGGTCTGCGACGCTTCCAAGCAAATCAACCAAAGCCTGATTTGCTTTTCGAGCCTCTGGCGTAAAGCGAGGGACGACGTTGCGGAAATCGGTACTATCGAACTTCGTATGTTCGTTGATCTTGCCCGTGAGGAAGCCCTTACCCAGAGGACTAAAAGGAACGAACCCGATTCCGAGTTCTTCGAGAGTTGGCAGCACCGCTTCTTCAGGCTTCCTCCACCACAGCGAGTATTCGCTCTGAACTGCCGTGACCGGTTGAATTGCGTGTGCGCGACGAATGGTTTGCGCGCCTGCTTCAGAAAGGCCGAAGTGCTTGACCTTGCCTTCCTGAATCAATTCCTTCACTGCCCCTGCCACGTCTTCGAGCGGCACGTTAGGGTCAACACGGTGTTGGTAGAAGAGATCGATGGCATCAACCTTGAGTCGCTTCAGCGAGGCCTCGGCGACCTGCTTGATGTGATCCGGCCGACTATTGACGCCAGGAAACGCATCAAGGTCGAACCCGAACTTAGTGGCTATTACCACTTTCGAACGGAAGGGGGCGAGGGCTTCGCCCACGAGTTCTTCGTTCGTGAACGGCCCGTATGCTTCGGCGGTGTCGAAGAATGTAACGCCGTGTTCGACAGCCGACCGAATCAGCGAGATCATCTCCTGCTTGTCTCCAGCCGGGCCGTAACCATAGCTCATCCCCATGCAGCCGAGCCCCATGGCCGAAACTTCCAGATTGCTGCTTCCCAATTTACGTTTCTGCATTTTTCCTCCTACAACTGTTAATAGAAACCAGCCGCGTTCTTTGCCCGCATCAAGCGCCACTCGCCGGGAGACGCTCCTTCCCACTTGTGAAATGCCCGGATGAAGGAATTCGGATCTTCGTATCCGAGGAGATAGGCGGTCTCGTTCAGTTCGAGCGAGGACTGCAGCAGGTAGTGCTTTGCCATTTCCCGCCGCGCTTCTTCCACCCGGCTGTGAAGTCGGCGGCTCCGGCTTCTCCGCCAGCAGCCACACGAATTCAACGGCGGACTCCTTTCCCCGCTCCACGGTTCGGATCTCTTCCGGGCATGTCAGGCGCTTGTAGCGCGCGATTCCATCCAGGGCGTCACGAAAACAGCGAGTGTAGAGAGCGGCGATGGCGATTGGGTTGTACCGCTCAAGCCGCTCCTCGCTGCCGAGTTTCAGACCTATCCCCGGATCGCCGCTGATCTCGTGGATGGCGTCATACAGCGCGAACATCTCGTCGGTTGTCACTAAGATCTTGTTCTGCTCAAACAACCCCGGCGGAAGTCCCGCCTGACGTAACACCGCGACGGGAGGAACCCCCAATTCCTCTAGTCGTCTCGCAAGGGTGCCGGAAACTCGGAAGCAATTGGTCATGATTCAGATCACCTCCTTCCTTGAATTTCGTGACTGCGCTGCCCACTCTCACCACACGCCCAACAATTTCGTGCCCCGGTACACAGGGATAAACGGTCGGCATGAACTTCCTCCATTCGTCCCGCACCGTGTGCAAATCCGAATGACAAACACCGCAGTACAAAATCTGAATCTGGACATCCTCCGCCCGAGGAGTACGTCGTTGAACAGTAAATGGAGCCAGCCCTGATATTGCGCTTCGGGCTGCGAACGCCTTCGCGGGAAATGTGACGGGATAATGTTGTTCTTTTCCTGTTTTTATTTCTGTTTCGGCCATCGTCTTCACTCCTTCTTTCATGTTTTCAGTGTAGGCCCCACCGCCGCCACGGTCACTAGCGGAACACGCCAATCCACTCGCCAAACACGCCAGGGTTGATCTGTAGCAAGAGGTGCGCCTGGATATTTTTTTTGTCTGGGTGCAATTGAAAGTGGGACTCAATTGGGAAGAATGTGTCGATGGCAGCGCAAACGGGCCGCACTTCCTGAAGAATCGCGCATTCACCGGTTGTGTTCCAGCAATAGGGAGGCCGACCAAGCTTAATCGAGCAAATGCAGCGGTCGGCGCTTTACGAAGTATTCGATGAGTACTGTTATCTCTGTCCCGAATCAGAGTCGCTGCTTTGGAGGTGAGCCGGTTTTCAGAGAGCTCAGGACACGCTGCGGCGTGAGAGGGACGTCGCGCAAGCGCACTCCAATGGCATCGAAGATGGCATTGGCGATGGCCGCCGGCACGGGAACAATCGCCGGTTCACCGGCGCCGAGTGACTGCATCTCCGGCCGGTTGATCAGGACGATTTCGATCTCAGGAACTTCCTGGAAAGTAAGAATCGGATAGCTCCTCCAGTCCAGGCTCTTGACCCTGGAGGAGTCGAACTGAACTTCCTCCAGCAGAGTTCGGCTCACGCCTTGGATGATGTTTCCCTCAATCTGATTCTTTGTTCCGTCCGGATTGACAATCAGACCACAATCGTGCGCCAGCGTCACCCGCTTGACCGTCACCTTCCCGTTGGATTTTTCGACCTCGACTTCGGCGACTGCAGCAACCATCGTGCCGGATCGGTCGGCAATAGCCACGCCTCTTCCTGCAGCGCTGGGGCCGCCGGAGGCCGGCCCGGGCGACGGGCGCTCTTTCCATCCCGCTTTTTGCGCCGCCGCGAGCAAAACCTCTCTCAGTCGCTTGTTATCGCCCAGGTAGCGAAGCCGGAACTGGACCGGATCAACGCTCAGGTGGGCGGCCAGCTCATCCATGAAGCACTCGCTGGCGAAACACCGCTGCGGCTGTCCGGGCGAGCGCAAGTTGGAGGTCCTCAGTGGAATCGGCCCTTCCGGCTGCCAGGGGAGGTTCGCAGCCACAATCTTTTGATGATCGAAGTGATAAATCTCACCGGAGGCCGTACTCCCGTTGGGAAATCCGGGGTCCTTGGGTCTGATGCCGACTTGTCTGGATGCCAGCAGGGGACCCCGCGCGTCGGTCCAGGGAAAGCTGCGGTCCATAAAGTCCCACGCGGTCACTTTGCCCTGCGAGTCCATCCCGGCCCGCACGGTAGTGAGATGAGGCGGGCCTTTGGGCTCCCAGCCATGCTCGTCCTCCCGCGTCCACTGGACGCGAACCGGCTGGCCCACGGCCTTGGACATCAGGGCAGCATCCTCCGGCACGTCGTCCGGCTCCAGCCGGCCGTAGCAGCCTGCAGCTTCTCGATGGATGATGCGGACCTTATTTTCAGGAAGCCCCAAGAGAGTGGCTATCTTTCCGCGGGTCATGAACGGGGCTTGCGTGCCAGTCCAGATGGTAGCTCTGTCTGCCCGAACATCAGCGACTGCGCAGGAGGGGCCGAGCATTCCATGCAACTGGAACGGCCAGCGGTACGTTGCTTCAAAAGTCTTGTTCGCCTGAGAAAGCGCAGCATTCACGTTGCCCTTGTTCACAGGGGTTAGGTCTGTAACGCTCTTGGTATTCTTGAGGTAAGCTTCCAGCTCATCCCAGTTGGCGGGAAGTTTAGTGGATGGTGGAGACCAGGTCACCTTCAGAGCCCTGGCCGCCTGGATCGCGTCCCATTCGGCCCTGGCCACCACGCCGAGGAAACTTCCTTCCTGTACGATTTTTACGACGCCGGCAATGTGCTTGATCGAACCTTCGTCAACGCTCAGCGGCTTCGAATTCACCACGGGTGGACGAACAACACGGCCATGAAGCATCCCGGAAACCCGGACATCGTGTACATAGGTGTACTCGCCGGTAAATTTCGGAGGCAGATCAATACGAGGCGCCGAAGTGCCGACTATCTTGTAATCCTTGGGATCTTTGGCGCGGGCTTCCGGAGCCACTTTCATGTCCCAGCCTTCCCCAGTGGCTGTGATCCTGACGTTGAAGCGCTTACCCCCAATCAGGTTCCCGTAAGAGATCTTCTTCGCCGGGTTGCCGGTGACGCTGACGACGCCATCGCTGACCGTGAGCTTCTCGGCGGGCACCTGAAGGCGCGCGGAGGCGAGTTTCAAGAGTTCCTGCCGCGCCGCCGCAGCGGCCTGCCGCAATTGCGGTCCTCCCCTCTCCACGGTCCTGGCGGCAACCGTCATACCCTGGTCAATCGTCTTCGATGTGTCCCCTGCATCCATTTTGATTTGCCGGAACGGCACATCGAGCTCTTCAGCCACGATTTGCGCCAGGGCCGTCTCGACGCCGGTGCCCAGTTCCACCTTGCTGGTCAAGACCGTGACGCTTCCGTCCTGGGCGACCGCAAGCCAGGAATCCAGCGATGTTGCCTCCGGCTCGGCGGCCAATGCGGCTCCGGACTGAGCCAGCACGCGCGGGACCGGCCCCGAAAAACTGAAGCTGACGACGAGCGCGCCCGTACCTTCGAGAAACCTTCTGCGGGAGATGGTTCGATTTTTCATGGGGGAGCCTCCTGATTTACGCTTTCGCTCTCGCGGCCCGCTGGATTGCGCGGATGACCCGCAGGTGACTGCCGCAGCGGCATAGAATGCTGTCCAGAGCTTGCTTGATCTGCGCGACGCTAGGGTTGGGATTCTTGTCCAGGAGAACCTTCGCCGTCATGATCATCCCGTTCATGCAATAGCCGCACTGCGCCGCCTGCTCTTCGATGAACGCCTTTTGCAGCCGGTGAGGCTGGGCAACGTTCCCCAACCCCTCCAGCGTTGTGATATTTCGGTTTCCCGCGGCAGAAACAGGGACGCTGCAGGATCGGATCGCGCTGGCGTCCATGATCACCGTGCATGAGCCGCACTGCGAAAGCCCGCACCCAAATCTCGGCCCATTGAGTTTTAGGTCGTCGCGCAAAACGTACAGCAGCGGAGTACTGAGGTCTGTATCAACAACCCGCGACTTGCCATTCACCTTCAGTGAGATTCGTGCCATAAGGAGTTCCCTTTCAGAAACAGCCCCGAACCGGAAGACTTGGCCCGGGGTTCATACAGGATTTCCGCTATTCGATTTATGCCTGGAAAGCATACACCCAAAAAATACCTCAGGCAGTTTTTGATTCTTAGTCACGCGCAGTCATTCTTCACTCACGAACAACTTCAGCAGAGCTGTCAGCGCCCCACCCTCAGGCCCAGTTACGCATCGCATCAGGCTGAAGAGTTGCCTCTCTGACTTACACATCAGCTCCGGCAAAGAGGGCTTCTGTCAATTCATCAATGAGTATCTTATATTGCGCAAAAGCTTCGACAATTTGTCGAACGGAAGGCGGCATGCACTAGAGACACATTAGACAGGAAGGAATGCCAACTTGTTGGGTATCACCGCAATTGAGACAACCACGATTAGACACGTGACGATTCTTGCTTGGTACGATGAATGCAGCACCCGCGGTGGTAATCATTGTAAACGCGAGTCGGAGCTTAATGCCGCCAGGCGCTGGACGGCAAGAGGGTGATGACACCGGGCGAGCGCATAGGTGTCGATGACGCCTTGCGCGCAATCACCGTCGAGGCCGTCTATGTGCTCGGACCTCGAACGTAAAATCGGCAGTCTCGAGCCCGGCAAACGAGGAAGAGGCTCATGAGACACACGCGCATCATCGTCGCTCACTACGGCGGGCCCGATGAACTTCGGGTGATTGAAGAAGAGTGCCCCGAGCCGAAGGATGGTGAAGTGCGCGTGAGAGTGCTGGCCGCAGGCGTCTCCTTACCCGACCTACTGATGCGCGAGGGCGTTCATCCCGAAACGCGCCCGGTGCCGTTCACGCCGGGGTGGGATCTGATTGGCGTGGTGGATCGGCTCGGCGCCGGTACCTCTGGAATCGAACCAGACCAGATAGTTGCCGCGCTGCCGATCAGCGGTGGGTACGCGGAGTTCGTCTGCCTGCCGCAACGTGAACTGGTTCCGGTGCCATCCGGGTTGGACGCCGCCGAGGCTGTCAGCCTCGTGCTGAACTACGTCACGGCGTACCAGATGCTGCATCGCTCCGCCAAGGTCAGACCGGGCCAGCGCGCGTTGATTCACGGCGCGGCAGGCGGGGTGGGCTCGGCGCTATTGCAGCTTGGGCGCCTCGCCGGGCTGGAGATGTACGGTACTTGTTCATCGCAAGGGGCGCCGGCGGTTTCCGACCTCGGCGCTATCCCGATTGATTACCAGCATCTCGACTTCGTGAAAGAAATTCGCCGCCTGACGAGCGAGGGCGTAGACGTTGTCTTTGACGGCATCGGTGGCACCCATATTTGGCGTTCCCGCAAGGCTCTCCGTCCTGGCGGGAGGGTAGTGGCCTATGGCCTTACTTCCTCGCTACGCGGGGGACGATTGGCTCCAGGTCGTCGTCATCGCTATCGTGGAATCGCCATCTTCGGGTTGTACATTGCTGGCGGCTGGCTTCTCCCGGGCCGGAAACGGGTGGTCCCCTACAGCATCCAGTGGTTTAAACGGCTGAGACCGGCATTGTTTCGACAGGATTTGATCGCCCTGCTTGACCTCCTTAAACAGCAGAAGATCAAGCCGCTAATCGCGCAGCGATTTCCGCTTGTCGAGGCAAGACACGCGCACGAGTTGCTCGGGAAGGGAGGCGTTACAGGCAAGGTCGTCCTCGTGCGCAACGGGTCATCGCTTGAATCAGGAGCGGCGTAACCCGCCGCTGGAGCCGACCGCTGAAAAGCGCGGCGGCTGGACGGCAGAGCGTTAGCTAGCATTAGGTGAGAGTCGAGTCGTGATCAGTTGGCGAGTAGTCGGTTATTACTGGCCAGTGCTTTCGTCGCAGCCGTTTCCTTACTCGTTTCTCTTGCAATGCCGCACGTGCAGTAAACGAGGCGCCTGAGCCCATTTTAGCTTGGGTGTTTCTTTCAGAAGCCGTTCTCGCTCAGGTGAGGAGGTTCTGAATTCGGCGAAGGAGCGGGCCGAATCCCCCCGGCGCCAGCAATCCGGCGAGAAGCAATCCTGAGATCGCGCCAGCAATGTGTGCTTCGTGACTGATATGACTGCCCCCGCGCCGCATCAAATAAGTCGAGAGGACGATATAGCCGACGGCGAACAGTGGTGCGGGAATGGGGACCGGGACAAAGAAGAAGTAGACGCTCATCCCCGGCAGGAGAACAATCGCGGCGAAGATGATTCCTGTCACCGAATCGCTGGCCCCGAGAGCCCGATATCTCGGATCAGCACGATGCAGATAGTAGACGAACAATGTGGAGAAGATGCCCGCGATCGCATAGATCAGCAGCATGCTCAGTGCGCCCAGACCCAGCTCGACGACGGGGCCGAAGGAGTAGAGCGTCAGCATGTTGAAAAGCAGGTGAGTGCCATCGGCATGAGCGAAGTGCGAAAGAAGCATGCCCTGATAGTTCCTGCCTGCGGAAACCTCGCTCGGCGAGAAGAAAAACATGCTGTCTCCCACGCTGTTCATCCTTGAGAAACCGATGAGCGAGACGAGTACATTTATTCCAATGAGAAGATAGGTCAACATCCGGGTTGTCCTGTCGGATCTGAAATGGCCGCGCTCTCCGATCGCCGGGCGGGATCGAAAAAGCCGCGAGCTAAATAGTTGTTCCGAATGTCCCTGAGGGTCAAGGAAGATTGTGCGGCCTGCCCTGTGAACGTTTTGACAGTTCGGCGGCTTCCAGGTACTTAATAGTCGGCATTTCGGAGATGTGAACCTTGGGAGCGGTCAAATCGAACCATAGTCGGTATTACGGACAGGTGAACCCCTGAGAGCCGCCGATAGGCTGCGATGACCGACGATCGGAACGTTGCTGCGGGGCGAACGAAGAACCGCAACTCGAAGTATTAAAGGAAAGGCGGTCAGATTTATATTGACCCGGAACGGAAAGCCAAAATGGCAATTCTGGTTAAGGAGGAACATGATGGCCGAAAGGACGTTGAACGAGGAACGCGCGTTAACGCCGACTCCCTCTTCCCCGAGGCTCTTATTTTCCTTACGCCCACCTCCTGACTCAATCCGGCTTATTAGGCTTTGATTTCAATAACACTCCTTGTGACAGGAAGGCTCAGCGAGCAGTTCCTTCAGCCGTTTGGCTGAAGTTTTGAAATTCGGCTTAGGCCATTCTGTTTCACGCTCGGCGGCGCCGCTGAACAAAAAACTTTCCGGTCGCGGAAAAGGTGGTGATGGCTGCGGAAACTTTTCGCGGATGTTTTAAAAGGCATACACGCCTGCGGAGACTTTTTTCCGACGGCGAAAATGTTTCGCAGGTCTGCGGGGACTTTTTTCGGATGGCGCAAAAGGCATGCATGCCTGCGGAAACATCTTTCGGAAGGTAAAATGTTGTAACTTTTTTCGGATGGCGCAAAAGGCATGCATGCCTGCGGAAACATCTTTCGGAAGGTAAAATGTTGTAGCGTCTTTCCCGGCGCTAAAGATAGCGTCTGCTATGTTCGCCTGATGTCTTCGAGCGAAGGACGGAAGTCCGCTGATGGCACCTTCGGACAGGTACGGTGTCGTCGTCTCTGGGCGTATGTTTTTGAGCGGTGGTGGTTATTCACCTCCGACCTCGCCGAAGACTCCGGTGGCCTGGATTTCCGGGATACATCGGGGTCTCCGGAATCGCACCGAGACTGTAGAAAACTGCGCGACGCGCTGAATCGTGGTCAAAATCATCTTATGGACACAATCCTCTTCTGGGCACTCATAGCCGTGTCCATGGCGCTCACGGGCATGATCCTGGCCAAGTATGTGGGAGGTCCCGGAGCGTCAGCGATCATGGGATTGGTGCTTTGGGTTGCTTGGATTGCGGGCTTCTCTCGTCTTTTTGAATCGGTGAGGCGGCTGGGCCAACTGCGAGTCGCGTTTGTCCTATCGTTGTTCTGAATCTCCAGGCTATTGTGGCGGCCCAATGTTGAATGCTACTGTCGGGTTCGGTCGTCATTGGCGTTTGCACCAAACCGCAGGTTTGTCTCGCCGGTTCATCAACTTCTGTCCACTGTGAAAAGGTTCCCGGTAGAATAGGTCTGTTGCATGAAGGGAATTCGATTCGTTCCTGCGCTCCCGCGATGAATTCAATACTTGATCAAGACAATCTTGGAGCCTTCTGCCGCCACACTCATGTCGCGGTGAGAGGCGCGGGCGTCGGCCCGTTGGCAAACCTAATTTTCGGCGTCAAGGATATCTATGACATCGCCGGCCACAAGACCGGTTTTGGCAGCCCGGACTGGGTGGCCACGCATGGGCCGGCAACGAGGACGGCGCCATCAGTGCAAGTCCTGCTTGATGCTGGAGCGCATCTTGCAGGGAAGACACACACCGACGAGCTGACTTATAGCCTGACCGGGGAAAACGCTCACTATGGCACACCGATTAACGTTAACGCGCCGGGACGCATTCCCGGCGGATCTTCCAGCGGTTCGGCGGCTGCCGTCGCCGGCGGGCTCGTCGATTTCGCGATAGGCAGCGACACAGGTGGTTCAGTGCGTGCGCCGGCGAGCTTTTGTGGCATTTACGGCATTCGGCCAACGCATGGGCGAGTGTCACTCGAGGGCGCATGCCCCCTTGCGCCGAGCTTCGATACTTGCGGCTGGTTCGCGCGTGATCCCGTGTTACTGGAGCGAGTTGGACGCGTGCTGTTGGGCGACACCTCTCACGAAAGGCCCCGAAAACTGTTGATCGCGGACGATGCATTCAGAATCGCCGGAGACGTCGTCACCCGGGCATTGGGGTCCGCGGTGGAGCGCGTTTCATCGCTAATTGGAAAACCGGCTGCGGCGACGGTGGCGAGCGAGGGCTTGTCGCAGTGGTCCCAGGCGTTCCGGGTGCTCCAGGGCGGAGAAGTCTGGGCAAGCTATGGCGACTGGGTTACGCGCGTTAAGCCGACCCTAGGACCTGGTGTGAAGGAGCGCATCGAATGGACCTCCACGATCCGTCCTGCAGATGTAGATACGGCACGAGAAGAACGCGAAACGATTGCCCGCCGGATGGACGCCCTACTCGCCGACAACGCAGTCCTGGTATTGCCGACCATGCCCGGCATCGCGCCACTGAGAGACACATCACAAAAAGAGATCAACGATTTTCGCGGCCGTGCACTGAGTCTGTTGTGTGTTGCTGGTCTGGCGCGGCTGCCGCAAATTTCGCTTCCGTTCGCAAGCCTTGATGGTTGCCCGCTCGGGCTTTCACTCATTGCTGCGCGTGGCAACGACACAATGCTTCTCGCATTCGCACGCGAACTGGCATTGTGAGCATACTCGCGCGACACCTACATGTGTCCCTGCCGTCGCGCTGAGCTTTACGGAGAGCCACGCGGAGAACCGCGTCGTTTCTGCTGGAACCGACGGTCAAGGGGGGATACGATTTCTCGCGATATCCGTCTGGAGGAGGAGCCACATGATCACGCGGCGTGAGTTGCTTCAATACACGGCGACCGCTGCCGTAGCGGGCGCTGGCGGAGTTGCAGGTGTTTCTGAGCGCGTAAGCGCTCGATATCTGCGCCGCCAGTTTTATTTGAATTAGAGATATCGAGGTTATCCGATATGGGACGACGAATTCGCCTGATTGGTCATCTCAGCATTTCACTCTGCCTGCTGTTCTTCACTTTGACGCAAGCGAACGGCGCCAGCCTGCTGGTTCGAGGTGGAACTTTGATCGATGGAACAGGAGGCGCTCCAATCGCCAATGCCCGAATTCTAATTCAAGACGGCATGATCGCCAGGGTCTGGTCCGGAGACACCGGAGCACCGGCACTTCCGGACGGAACGCAAATCGTAGAAGCCGACGGCAAGTTCATCATCCCGGGACTTATCGATTCTCACGTTCATTACAACTGGTACATGGGTGAGTTGTTTCTCTCTCACGGCGTGACAACGGTCTTCGATCTGGGCGGAGGGCCCGTTTGGTCTATCGCCGTTCAGAAGGGACTAAACTCAGGCCAAATCGTCGGCCCCCGGTATTATTTCCATGGCGTCTTCGGTGGCGGAGGGACGGGGCAGAGCGATCCTCTAGCCGGAACCAATACAGCGAAGATGCGATTTGCCGCTAATGTAAATACTCCGGAAGATGCGTCAAAAGCGGTTGCCGCTCTGAAGGGCAGAGCCGACATCATTACGCTCAATGAAGACTGGAAGGGCGAGTATTTCAAGGCTGTCGCCGACGCCGCGCATGCCATGGGACTCAGTATCATTTCACACTCTTTCAACGCCCTCGATACATCCGACTGGGGAGTGGATGGCATTGAGCATATGACCGGAGTGGGAATAGCCGCCGCCCGCACCCCTGAAGGCAAGAAGGCCGTAGCGGCCATGGGGTTCTGCACTCACCAGTACGCGCCGATCCTTGAACAGTCGCTGCCTTGCATCGCCGCCGGGCACAAGAACAGCAAGCTTTATCAATGGATGGATACGTCGTATTTCGACGAGATGATCCAGCACCTTGTGAAAAACCACACGTTTCTCAACCCGACGCTGGACTTCGAATGGAAGGGCATCATCGATCGAACGCCCCAGTTCGAGCTGGAGGACCAGAAGTTGTTCTTTGACCCCGGGCTCCAGTACGTGCCGATGGATGAGCGTCTAGTCACCCTCGGTCAGTATCACTGGGCGGACGCAAGACCGGCTTCGGATCGGGAACAGTTCCTGACGGGTTATAAGAAGGTGCAGGAATTTCTACGAAAGTTTGTGGCGGCCGGAGGCAAGCTGTACTCCGGCACGGATTCTGCCTCGGCGAACACGCCGGGTTTAGCGCTGCATCACGAAATGCAGCTTTTTGTGGACGCCGGTATTCCGCCCATGCAGGCGCTGCTTTCTTCCACCAAATGGGCCGCAGAGATGGCCCGGATGGACAAGAACCTCGGGACGGTGGAAGCGGGGAAGTATGGGGACCTGGTTATCATTGCAGCCGATCCGCTCAAGGATATTCACAACACGCAAACCATCGAAAAGGTGATCAAGGGCGGCGCGGTGCAGAACAGCGGCTACCATGCCGGCTATGATGTGCCCTTCCATCTATTCGGTCCCCTAACCAAGCACTTGTATAGCCAGCCACCGATCGTCACGAATCTCGAGCCCGCGTTAATAACACAGGGACATGAGCTGTGGGTTCGCGTGACAGGAGCCAATTTCTCCCCAAACTCGGTGGTTCTGTTCGATGGAATGCCTGTGGAAACCAAATTCGTCGGTGACAACGAGCTATCCGCGCGGCTATCGGCTAAGCAAACATCTCAGCCGGGCAACTATCTGATCGGAGTTGAAACGCCGAAGCCCGGAGGCGGCGTGACGGAGGGATTAGGGTTCATTGTCGACTACCCGTAGGAAGGCGGCATTTTTTTCAAGAGAGTGAGAATCTTATGAAAAACGAGATTAGAAGCAGGATTCAAAAAGCCGGAATCGCCGTTACCGCGGCCTTGTTGCTCGTTACGGCCGTGCAGCAGATGCGTGCCGGGCAGCAAACGCGCAGCGCGGCTCACGCGCCAGACTGGACCAATAAAGTCATTGAGGAAAAGATCTGGAAGCTGCTCGGCGACGACAAGTCCGTTTTTGTCACACTGCCGGAAGCTGATTTTCGGGCGCTCGGAGAAGGCTTCGATCTCCCTGATGGCGGTCAGACAGTTACCGGTCTCGCGATGGCAGCGCCGGGGGGAGCTTTCGATCCCCGCGAACTCGTAAAGATCCCGGCTGAAAAGCTCGGCTACAAGGCCGAGTGGATCGTCGAACGCTTCAAACGCTACAACATGGATTGGGATATCACCGGCCTTAAGCTCACCAGCTTGAATCCAGATGCGAACAAGTATCCATGGTTCATCATCATGAACGGTGGAGCGGCGAACTTCTATGAGTTCTTTGTTGATCTGAAGAACCGCCCCGGCTGGGCTCAGTTCCTTGCGCAGAAAATGAACGTCATGATTGTAACCATCCCTGGGAATTTCAAATACGGCGGTTGGGAGGAACCCATTCAAAGCCTCCAGCGCCAGCCGCAGTACTTACTGGATCGGGACCTTCCGATGGCGGAAACGGAGGTTCGTAACACCCTGTTAAACAACCGGGTGGTGATGCAGGGGCTGAAGAATTTGATTCTGAAGAATACGCAAGGTGACATCCTGCTGATTGGCCACTCCACCTCGGGTGAACTGGCCATGCTTTCCTATGAGGATCCTGAACTGGCTGCACGCCTGAAAGGGCGATACTTTGGGTGGGGCAGCGGCGGCCCCGCCCGTCTTGCCCTGACTCGGGCAATTAAGGCGCCGGCGATCGGCCAGGAAGGAACAGGCGACGAAGGCGGTGGCAAAAAGCGGCCTTTGGAAATGCTGACGCGTCGTAACACTGCAGCCTATAGCCGCGGCTATAGCTGGTTTCTGAATCCGCTTTACGAACCGGGTATGTCGATCAATAACATTGCGGATGCCTGGCTGAAAGTGGAAGCCCGTCGTCGGCCTCAGTTCAAGCAGCAGATTCAGGATTTGGAGCACGGCGCCGCCATCGAACAGAAGGGATGGGTCGAGATCGAGATCCTGGGCCTTCTCCAGAAGACCGGAAATCCCTGGGGAGTGAACTTCGAAGACGTCGACAAGGATCTCTACTCCACGCAGTACACGCGAATGGATGGGTTCAAGAAAATGGTGTGGACCGTCGGTCACTTCGATCGGAATCACTGGCTGCCCGAAGATCCCATGCACGCGCTCGAGGTCTACGTAGCGAACGAGTACAGGGCCGTGAACCCGACCGCGCAGATTCGCCTGATTGTCTGGGATCCGCCGATGACGCATTACGGCCACCTCGAATTGCCGAAGCAACTCGCTGCCGCGGACTACAGCGTAGTGAGGTGGCTGGTCAAGTGAGGGCGATGCCAGTTCGCTACGGGCATCACCTCCCCGGCCGGTTTCTGAGCGCGATCTCGAAACTCTCGCCTGAGACGGGCCGCACCCGTCCATCTTCCGTGATGAGCTTTTTGTTTTTTCTTTGCGGTCCGCTTAGCAAACTATTCGGGAGTTGGGAACTTAATCGTTACACGCCTCACTTCGTGGCACACACTATGGCATAGCTGAGAGTGCCGGTGATCCTGTAGCCTTCACCTTCCTTGATGTACCGAAAGTAGTTCTCCTGAAAGCGGCGCTTCACATCATCCGGTTGGTTCTCCAATTCTGCCGCTGCCTCGACCCAGTGGCGGGCCGTAGGGATACCCTCGGGATTGGTTTGGTCGAACGACAGCCGCTGAATTTCCGCGAACGTCGCTTTCCAGGAGGCGCCGTTCTGGAGAATCGCCCGTATTTCCGCCGCCGAATAGAACCGGAACTCTTCGCCGTGTGCGCGTCGGAAGGCCTGATGGACGACGTTGTGCACGGCATAATCGATCTGATCCCGCGGCTCTTGAAAAACTGGGTCCAGAATCACGAAGCGACCTCCACGCTTCAGCACACGATAGGCTTCGCGCACGATCCTTTCCGGGGGGCCGTCAAAGTGGTGGAAGGCGAAGGCCACGAAGACGCGGTCGAAAATCTCGGGTTCAAAAGGGAGCGTCTGTGCGACACCGATGATCTGGAAATAGCGTGTGAACAGCGCCTTCTCAATTTCTTCTCGGCCAACCCGGAGCATCGCCGCCGCGGCGTCAATGCCGACTACCGCACCCGTCGTGAGGCGCTCGGCTATCGGACGCGCAAAGCGGCCCGTGCCAGTGGCGATGTCGAGCACGAATTCGCTGCCGCTCAGTTCAAGAAGATTTCGCAGCTTCAGCGCAAGCTGGGCGCGGAAGTCTGATTGGGAAGCCATACGGTCGTATTCCCGCGCGTCGTCGTAGTCGTGAAAAGGGCGAAGGTGCTCGTGCTTCATAATTGTGTATTCTACGTCGCTGGCCTGGCTTCGCCGTATCTTCGAAAAACTGACCGGAGAAACCTAGCCGGATCGAAAAATTTCTTCAGGTGTGCCGTTCGCGATAGAATCCGAGAAACTTTCGGAGGATGTCATGAAACATACGCTTTCCGCCATGATCACGTTCGTCGCTGCGCTAGCCGCATGGGCCAGCACGCCGGCACAGGCAGCCGAAATCACCATCCTGGTCAATCAAGGGGCGCTGTCGGGCGTGCGTGATCTCGCGGCCGGCTACGAGAAGGCGACGGGCCACAAGGTCGTGATCGATTTCGTCGGCGTCGCAGAGCAGGCGGAAAAGATCAAAACCGGCGCGGCAGGCGATCTGGTGGTCAATTTCATGCCCGCATTTGACGAGCTCATCAAAGACGGCAAGGTGATTGGCCCTGTGGTCGAGTTCGCCCGCGCCGGTAATGGCGTCGCGGTGAAGGCGGGCGCACCAAAACCCGATATCAGCACCGCGGAGGGTTTCAAGCGGGCAATGCTCAACGCCAAATCGATCGGCCATAGCAACGCGGGAACCGGTCCCTACAACACGCGGCTGTTCCAAAAACTTGGCATCTACGAACAGATCAAGGATCAGATCAAAATCATCACGGGCAAACCGGTGGCGGTTGCCGTCGCCGAGGGCGAGGTCGAGATCGGTATCCAGCAAACCAATGTAATCCAGCCGGTCGCCGGCACCACCTATCTCGGCCCCTTGCCGCCCGAGCTGATTGAATACGGCCACTTCGGCGTCGCGGTACGCAACGTTTCGAAGAATGAGGCCGTGGCGCGTGACCTGATCAAGTTTATGACATCGCCAGAAGCCGCCGCGCTAGTGCGCAAGAGCGGCATGGAGCCACCTGCAAGGTAACGCACCTCAATAGTTCTCATCTTGCGCGAACTGACCGTCGAGCCTGCGAGTGTAGATTTGCCAATCTTTCGAGTTGATCCCTCAACTCGACCGCTTCAATCGAGAAACGGATAGGTGTGGCTGCCTATCGGGAGAACGGGATGATGGGACGGCGCGACCACCATTCCCAAGGCAGTCTCCTGCTATTATTTCTGGCGTTCGAACTTGAAGTCACCAGCTACATGACCCTCAACAACGTGGGTCGCGATGCCATGGTCGTCCCGGAGGAACTGGTAGGTCAGTCCGGTACCGGAAAAGTTGGTCTCCGACTGCGGAAAGATAGGCTGTTTCGGCCCTCCGTTCACAGAGACGGACAGCGTACCGCCAGAGAAAGTGACCTCGACCGTGCGGGGGTTTCGAAGGTAAATCCCCTTGTAGACGCCAACATATTTCGCCAGGACTTCGGGAGCCACCTTCACCGCGGATTTCTGAGCGTCCGAGACCCGGCCGATCCAGTGCTGTTGCCCGTTGTCAGGACGTTCATTGCAGACGGCTTCCATCATTTCCGTGTCGGCAGCCAACCGCGCGCTGAGTGGGAGTGTCCAGGCCTTGTTGTAAGCCTTGGGATCATCGAACGTCACTGCTATTTCCAGGTGGCCGAAATCGGTGCGCCGGAAGCGCTCCGTCATGCGCAACGCTTCTGTATGAGGATAGCCTCCAAGGAGCCATGTTCGGTCGTTGTATCCGCTGCTCTCCACCACCAGCGTGTCTCCTTCCCAGTGGCCTACCGAATATCCCATCCAGCTCGGGTTGGGATCCGTCTCCAAGGCGCGGCCGTCCATGTGGATTTGGCGGTAAGTGAGATCCTCTTGCAGGATGACGATCATCGCGGGAGTCTGAAGGATTCTCTTGAAACCTCCCCCGGTGCTGTAGTTCGGACCGTCGGGCAGACATTGGTAATGCGGATTATCGATGCCGAAGTTCTCAGCGCGCTGCTGAAGCAACGCTTGCACCCAAGGCTGAATCTCGGCGGCCTGGAGGTCCCCGGGTTTGCGGAGCGCGACATTGCCGATGGCGGTATCGGGGCTGAGCCATTGCCACAGGCCCGTGAGATCGGGCTTGCCATCGGCGGTGCGCGGCGCTGGAGCGGCGAAGTTCGGTTTGCCATCGGCGGTGCGCGGGATGCCGGGCGTGGGACGTTGCAACCACTGCGCTTCGAGCGGCGTCACCAAGGCATTCAAGATGATCACGGCCGTGAAGATCTTCATAGGCCTAAATACCTCCCGTAGCCTCCCACTATACGCTTCAGGATCGCGTGATGGCTATGGCGGCCGGCAGCGCGTAGTGGGTCATTTTGAATTTCGGGCCGGAAGAAAAATGGGGACGTAGCCCTGTGTCCCTATTTTTCGTTTTTGGAACTTCGGGACACAGGGCTACGTCCCCATTTTTTCGCTCCATTTTCCTGCGTCCTGAAATTCAAACTGACCCACTACCCGGCGGCGCAGGTAATGTTGATGCCGCTAGCGTCGTTAGCGGAACTGTCCTTGCTTTGCGGCCCGCCAATCGCACGCGCCAGTTTGTGAGCTTCTTCTGCCTCGTGAAGCTCAAGGCGTTCGTTACCGCACCGGGTCCGCGAAGGGGTCCGCGTCCGGCCCCTCGTCGGCAAAGCCGCCGCGGACAAACCCTCCGCATCCGGCGATCACGATACACAGGGTCGCGGGATCAGGGCCTCGTCCTTTCGTGAACTCTCGCTCTGCGACGCGCGCCCCCCGCAGCAACGCCGGCAGGCCGAAATTCCCCTCGTGGCAACGCGGCTCATAGTAAATTTGATTCGCCGCATCGCTTTGCTTCTTCAACTCCTGCTTGACGGTCCACAGTCTCGTCCACGTCGTCGGGTCGTCGATGGTGACGACATACTCGATCGTGTCCGCGTCGAGACGCGTCCACCGTTCCACGAGATGCAGGTTTTCGTGAGCTCCCTGAAAATCTGATTTCGGCGAGAAATTCGTGACGTCGACGACCAGCGTGTTGCCCTCCCAACGGCCTCGTGAATCCCCCCACCATTGGCGGACATTGGCAGGGAGGTGTGGGGCTGTCGTGATTGGGATCTGGCGATACCGGCCCTGCCCGGCGCCGATGTCGTAGAAGATCGACACCTCGCCGGAAGCCTGCACAATTCGACTGAAACCGCCAATCCAGCTGCCAAAGTCTGGCAGGGTGGCGCCCAAACAACGCTCGCTCAGGGTGCGGTCCTCCGGGCCATCAGCGCGATTGATCGCGCCGCTCAAATACACTGGAGGCGTTTCGTTTCGTCTCGGTGATACAGGGCCGTACTTTCCGCCGGCGCAGCCAGGGAGTTGCTCTTTGCAGGCTGAGGTTGGTTGCAGGAGTGCGAGCTGAAACTGTCGCAGGACGGCCCTGGCTTTCTGAGCCTCAGGCGTGAGAGGAGGAATTCTCCCGTTCGGCGGATCGATGATGAGTGAGGTCCGCCTGCCGACGGGCAAATGCATCGTGAAGGGTGCCTGGACGAATTCGGCATTCACGTCTCGCTCGGTGCCCCGCACCCGGCGAGTTTCGGTGCTGTCTCGGCTGACAATATCCGCAATTCGTCGATCAAGCTCGGCGCGTTCTGCGTCAGTCAAAAACTCCCGGTCGCCGTACTTGGTGGGCCGCTGCAGAGGTATGTCGACATCTCTGGACCAAATGCCCTGCAGGTCCGGCTCGCCCCACGGCGTCTTCAGCGCTGGCGCCGTCTTGCCGGCGACCGTTGGCGCCTTGTTCGTTGCGGCGGGAGTCTGGGCGCCTTCGCCGGAGGCTTCGGCGACCCTGACCAAGCTTCCAAGCGAACTCGGGCCGGTAACGACGCGGATCGTCGGCAATAGGAGGGCAATCGTGATGGCTGCACTCGCGAACAGCGGTCTTCGCCGCTCCTTTTCATTCATCCACATGATCTGTGGCACACTCCCCGCTTATCAAGTTTCGACTTTCGAGTTACCGGTGACGAGTGTGAACTCGCAACCCGTAACCCGCATATCGTAAGGAGCTTCGGACAGTCCCATCCCTGCGTCGGTGCCTCCCAACCCAAATTTCACAATTTCGATCTTGGTGCCGGCTTTCACTACGCCAGGGATCTCTGGTGTCACTTTGTCCATGGCTGGTGGCTGCTCCGGTTGCTGACCGCGACCCCCTCCACCTCCTTGGCCGCGACGCTGACCGCCTTCGCGAGCTTGTCCGAACGCAGCCACTGCACAAAGCAGGCACAAAAGCGCAACTAAAATTGCTTTCGATTTCATGCCAATCTCCTCACGAACGCCTCCGAAGAGCGCACCGACCGCGAAGCGCGATCGAGCGCTTCTTCAGGGAGATCTTCGCCGGATTGTTTTAAGTCCCGCCACGGGATAACGTCGACTCCACGGAGCCGTCCCGTGGAGTCAACATGATCCAGAGCGGGAGTTAATAAGTTTTATTTGAGCAGTTCGACGTAACCTATCCGGCCCGAAGTATTCCCGGTCCACCAGATGCGGTTCGAATTGCTCGGATCGATCTCGATTCTGCGATGATCCTCTTCTGCGTTAGCGAGAGGGAACTCTGTAAAGGTCCGCGTCGCCGGATCGAAACGCGCAATCTGATCGGCATGTTGCTGGCTGAACCAAATCAATTTGCCTTTCGGATCGCCCTGGACGGAATACACCCCGGAGTCCTCAGTGGGAGGATCGAAGACCGTCATCTGCGTTGTCTTGTAATCCACCTTCATTAATTTGCCGGGAACGTGGAGTCCGACCCAGATGTTGCCTTCGGAATCCGAACCCATTTTGCGCGTGACCGCTCCCTTAACGGGGATGGAATACTCGTCAAACTTGCCGGTGGCGGGATCGATGCGGCCGAGCTGATTGAAGGTATTTTCAACGAACCAGACTTTGCCGTCACCGGCGATGGCCATCCCGTACGGAGTTGCGTTCTTCTTCGCCTGTACGCCGGCGGGAACCTCCCACACGTCGAATTTTTTGGTTTTTGGATCCAGGCGCATGATCTGATTGCTCCCGATATTACAGAGCCACACGCTTCCGTCCGGATGGACCCGCATAGTGTTTCCGGTACTGTTGCCATACTTGAGTTTCGGCACCGGGAACACATTGAACGTTTCAGATGCGATGTCGTAGTTCAGCCAACGGCGATTAGGGCCCCCATCGACGAACCAGAGTTTGTTGTCTTGACCTCTCACAATTCCATTCAACCGAACTTTTTTGGTGGCTCCAGCAGGCGGATCCAATTCTGTATACGTGAAGGTCTTCGTGTCGAACCTTCCCAGACGGCCGCCGGTCCGCTGGGTCAACCAGCCATTTCCTTGGTTATCGACCGTGATCTCGTGCGGTTCGACATTGGTTTTCGGCAACTCAAATTCCACCGCAATGTATTTTGTCGCGTCGCCCCGCATCAGCGTTCTTGGTAAGCGGCTATTGGGATCGACAGGCTGTCGGGCGCGGCGAGCGCGAGCATCGGCATCCGAGAAATTCGTCAAGAGATAATCCAGCAGAAGGTTGACTTCTTCGTTTGTCAGCTCGCGAGTGAAATCCGAGCCCCGAGCATAATCTTGCATGTCGTCGATGATTTCCAACCAGCCAGCGCGGTCGTAGCGGGCGTTAGCGATGCGGGCGGCATCGTGGCAAACCGAGCACTTCCCCGTCACAAGCTGCTTTCCATTTCCATCAGGAAGTCTCAACGGAGCGGTGGCGGCCGCTTCGCCGCCGCCTTGACCCGGCGGCCGGCCCGGCCAGGCGTTAGGCAAATGCGGCGCCCTCTTATCGGTGAGAGCGACGTCCACGGTTGTCGAGCGGCCTGCCGATACATCTTTCTGCGTGGAGAGCGCGCTCTGGTATTCTCCGCCCACTGCCTGGACGACGTACTTTCCAAGTGGGACGTTGGCTGAGTATCGGCCCTGCGCTTGGCTGATCACCATGAACGTCAAACGGCGCTCAGCGTCTTTCATCTTCACAAAGGCTCCCGCGACGGGTGCGCCGGCGGCGTCTTTGACGACTCCCTGCAGTACGCCAAGGCTGTCTGCCCCTCGAACCGAACTTGCACATACCATCGCCATCAGCACCAACATCGCGACAATCTTTCCATTTATCCGTTTCGGCATGACGTTCCTCCTAAGAAGCTTTCTGGTAAAAGACATTTTCAATCTTTCTACAGTGGTCGGCAACAAAACTCTATTGGAGCCAGCGCGCCAACCATGCGTGCACTTCCTCGTAGAAATGCCGGCTGTCTTCGCCGTTCGGATCCAGTGATTGGCGTTCCGCCACACCACAAGACGGCTCGGCACCTTCATCCGCTGAAGGGCACTCCGATTCTCCCAGGATCAGGCGCTTTGGTTTTGTGTTCGCTGCAAGACGGTCAGTTGATGGCGAAGTGCAATGATCTCGGCTTGCAGTACCACACGGCCGCGCAAGCCGGTGAGGAGGGAACGCAACAACATTAATATAAGTTGTTCTGATGTGGCGACTGTATCGTTCATCGGATGTGCTATTTGTACTGGAGTCTTGCGAGTTGTTAGATGGATGTTAGATAAATGCCCACTTTCCCCTTCTTGAATCGCAATCAAAACAGCTAAGTCTTTTATTTTATTAACGGAGGAAGAGGGATTCGAACCCCCGGTACGGTTCACCGTACAGTGGTTTTCAAGTCGAATCCCTCCCGCGACTCCCACCAACTCAGCCCGGTTAACCCCAAGAAAAGTATCACAGTCCGCCTCGGTCACCTGGCCTGAGTTGGAGCCTTTCCGGAACAGTTCACGGACAGAAGACAGACAGCCATGCTCGCGCACCCAACAAGAGTTTTGGGAAAAAAAGCCGCTGCGACGGACGGCGCCGGTGGTCCCATGCGTTCGACGATAGGCGTCGAGAATCTTGCGGATGTAATCCTTTTTGGCGATCTCCACGATTTGATCTCCGGAGGTTCAGCCTTGGGGATCGCGCAGGGATGGCCCGTCAATGCGGACAGGATGACAGTGATGGCGGATGCGGCTCAACATCGCCTCGACCATATTACGGTTGCCGAGAAAGCCAGCCCATTCGTCGTATCCGAGGTTTAATGCGGCGCATATTGTTATGCGGGCTCTCGTCGGTGAGAGCCCGCAGTTGCCCCTATCTTGACCGTTCTTCTCTCCGCATAAAAGTACGGCCTGTCAAAGACGCAATCAGCTTGTCGCTTGCTCGGAAGCGGCCCGCGCCGCCCCCGATCCGCCGAAATTTCTAACCGCCCAGGTCGACCGAGGCGAAATCACATCGGTGGTTCAAGCGACAGGTACGATCGACGTTTCACAAGCCTCCTGATCTGAGCCGAACTTACTCCATAGATGCAAGTAAGGTACGCCTGTTTCCAACCTGATCTGGAATATCAAAATTTTTTGCAGTCTTCATGAAATCTTCAGATTCGGCGAGTATAGATCTCAAAGCGAACCCCAAGAATTTGAAAATCGAGTTAAGACTGTTCATCCGGAGGTTGAGCGATGAACGCTCCATGTTCCGAAATTCGAGTGATCATCTGTTTGGCATCGCTATTTACCATGGTCTACTAGGCGCGTTAACCGACTCTTCGGAGGGAAACGAACATGATCACGATGAGGAATTGCACCGCCACCCTGCTCTTGGGTCTGGTTCTCGCCTGCGGCTCGGTCGCGGCGCGACAGGCCCCGGGCTTGATCGCCAAGAACCCCATACGGCTAACGAACGTCGAAGGCCGCATGGATCATCTTGGGGTCGATCTGAAAGGCCAGCGCCTCTTCGCGACGGCGTTCGACAATCACACGCTCGAAGTGCTCGATCTGAAGACAGGCCGGCAAATGCATACGATTCCAGGTCTGAACGAGCCCCAAGGAGCGTACTACGATCCTGCCACCAATCGGCTGTTCGTCGCCTGTGGCGGCGACGGTACCGTGAAGATTTTTGACGGCACCACGTATCGGCTTTTGCAGACGGTCACCCTCGACCTGGACGCCGACAATGTCCGCTATGACAGCCGAAGCCAGCACATCGTCGTGGGCTATGGGGGCGAGAAATTCCTGGCCGGCAAAGTAACACGGCCGGGCGGAGGCGGTGCGCTCGCCATCCTCGATACCAACGGGAAGCAGGTTGGAAACATTGACATGGACGCCCATCCCGAATCCTTCCAGCTCGAGAAGGTCGGAACCCGCGTCTTCGTCAATGTCCCGGACCGCCAGGAAGTGGAAGTCGCCGATCTGGCAAAGGGAACGGTGCTGGCTCGTTGGCCAGTAACGACGTGTACGACGAATTTCCCGATGTCCCTCGACGAGACTCACCACCGGCTCTTCGTTGGCTGCCGGATGCCTGCACGCCTGGTCGTCTTCGACACCGAGTCCGGCAAGATCGTCGCCTCGCCCGCAATGGTCGAACATACCGACGACCTCTTCTACGACGCGGGCAAGGGCCGGATCTATGTTCTCGGCGAGGGCTTCATCGATGTTTGGCGGCAGATGGACCCCGACCACTACGATCGCATTGGCCGCGTTGCCACGCCTCCCGACTCCCGCACGGGTCTGTTCGTGCCTGATCTGGGAGAGCTTTTCGAAACCACGCCGCACCATGGCGCTCAGGGCGCCCAGATCGGCCGGTACAGCATACATTAACGCAAGGAGGACAAAATGAAGAATGGTCTAGCACTGTATGCAATGGTTCTCTTTCTGCCGAGCTTGGTCTTTGGTCAATCCTCAGCCCTTCCGCTGACGCAGCGCATCGCGCTCCCCAACGTCGACGGGCGCATGGATCACATGGGCATCGATATCGCAGGCCAGCGGCTGTTCGCCACCGCCTTCGACAATCACACTCTTTCGGTGATCGACCTGAAGGCCGGGCGGCAGATCTCGTTGATTCCCAATCTCGATAAGCCGCAGGCGGCCTACTACGATGCCGCCACCAATCACCTCTTCGTCTCCGCGGGCGGCGACGGCTCGGTGAAGATGTTCGACGGCAAGACGTTCCAGCTGCTGCAGACGATCAAGTACTCGGCCGATTCCGACAACCTTCGCTACGACGCCAAGAACAAGCATGTGATTGTGGGTTACGGCGGGGAAAAGTTCATCTATGGGGCACCCGCGCGCCAGCAGGGCGACGGCGCGATGGGGATCATGGATCTCGCGGGCAAGAAAGTGAGCGAGATCCCGACGGATGCGCACCCCGAATCCTTCCAGCTCGAGCAGATGGGGACCCGCATCTTCATCAATGTCCCGGACAAGAAGGAAATTCAGGTGGCCGACCTTGCGACCGGGAAAACCGTCGCGCATTGGCTGGTGAGCTGCACGGACAATTTCCCCATGGCGCTCGACGAAACCCATCATCGCCTGATCGTTGCCTGCCGCGAGCCTTCGGCATTGGCCGTGTTCGATACGACGTCCGGCAAGCAAGTCACACAGGTTGCCGTCGACTCCGGCCTGTTTTCGGACGACATCTTCTACGACACGGCCAAGAGCAGGATCTATGTCGTAGCCAGGACCGCGGCCGGAAGCGATCAGAGAGCACCAGGGCCGGGGATGCTCGAGATCTTCCAGCAGAAGGATCCCGATCACTACGAGAAGGTCGGAACGCAGCCGACGGGCTTTGGCGCGCAGACCGGCTTCTTCTCACCCGCTTTGGGGAAACTCTTCGTTGCCACGCGGCGCCAGCAGGGCGGAGCGGGCGGGGAAATCCTCGTCTACGACACGAAATAGGAGTTGCAAACGGCGTAGCGGGCTACTCATCGGGAAGGTTCCCACGGCGCCAGGTGCCGGCACGTCGCTTTGGTCGCCGCAGCTGAATCGCCTTTATGTTGGCGCTCCATCAAATGGTAAAGAAGAAGCAGCAATCCTGGTTTTCGAGCCGCAGCCGTGAGGAGCCGCCTCTTCGAGGAATATCACGGGAGGAAATATGAAGATAGTCTCTGCGACAGTGAGTCTCATCGGGTTCGTCGCGATCGCTTTCTCGGCCGGGTGCCGCAGCGCGCCGGCTGCGGACACACTTTCCGCGACGCTACACGACCTTCCAGGGGATGACGGATATCAAAAGGCCCGCAACTGAACGAGCTCTGCCAGCCGTCAGCGCAGCGACATCATGTGTTGTTTTAGTGGATGAGTTCCGTGTATAGAGTAAGAAACCTTCGCGGAAGGCACGGGACTGAGATGGCTCTTCTAGCCGCAGGTGTGCTTGCATTTTCTAGTGTTCTCTGCATCGGCCTAAATGCGCAGGTGTCCGGCGGCGTTCTGTCCGGCACCGTGATGGACGCCTCGCAAGCCGCTATACCCAATGTGAGGGTCACGCTCACCAACGTGGCGACAGGAGTTGCTCGCGCAGTCGCAACGGATGCTACAGGTTTATACACAGTACCCGACCTCCTACCCGGAAGTTATGAGATGACGGCGACCGCCCTGGGCTTTACGACTCAAGTGCGAACCGATATCACAGTGAATCTGGGCGCGAGACCGGTGCTCAACGTGGTGATGCAAGCGGGAGACTCGAACCTGGTCGTTCGGGTCTCTGTTTCCGAAAATCCGGTGGATCCGGCTTCCTCTGTAACCGGTGGAAACGTCAGCTCCTCCACGGTGCTTGACTCTCCGCTCAACGGGCGTGACTGGACTCAACTCGCAACTCTTCAGGCGGGTGTCACGGGGGTGCAGACGGGGACCGCCGAGGGCGGAGGCAACATGGAGCGCGGTTTTGGAGCAGCCCTGAGCATTTCCGGCGCCCGGCCGGATCAGAATAACTATCGCCTCGATGGCGTGAGCATCAACGACTACTCGAACGGAGCGCCAGGAAGTGTTCTGGGTGACAATCTCGGCGTCGACGCCGTTCAGCAGTTTTCTGTGCTGGGCAGCAACTATCCCGCCCAGTACGGCCGGACCACGGGCGGAGTCATTAATGCCGTAACGCGCTCCGGCACGAACGCCTTCCACGGAAGCGTCTATGAATTTCTGCGCAACAGCGCCCTGGATGCGCGAAATTTCTTTGACGCGAGGATTCCTCCGTTCAAACGGAATCAATTTGGAGGTTCGCTCGGAGGGCCGATCCAGAAGGATCGCACATTCGTCTTCGCGGATTACGAGGGACTTCGTCAGTCTCTAGGTGTTACCCAGGTGAACACTGTACCGTCGGCAGCAGCGCGGAATGGCGTGCTTTCGACTGGATCCGTGCGGGTCGATCCCGTAATCTCGCGATATCTGCAGGCATTTTATCCACTACCCAACGGCCCTCCGCTCGGGAATGGCGATACCGGTATCTTCAGCTTTGCCGGGCAACAAGTCACGACGGAAAACTATTTCACCACTAAACTCGATCGCAAGTTGTCAGATCAAGACAGCATCTCCGGCACCTATATGCGCGACAACTCTATAGTCGTGCAGCCGGATGCTTTTGACCAACTGTTGACGAACGTTGTATCACGGCGGCAACTCCTCACGCTGCACGAGCAACACATTTTCAGTTCGACGTTCTTGAATGCCGTTCGCTTTGGCTTCAATCGGGCTGTGGCCATTGAGGGTGGAGTGTCAAAGGTGATGAACCCCCTCATGGCGGACCCTGCGTTCGGTTTCATCCCAGGACAGTTTGTGGGGTCAATACAGTCTGTCCCCGGGCTCACGGACTTCGGGGGCGGATTGAACGCGCAGCGCCCGGGCACGCGAGCCAATGGCAGGAACGTCTTCTGGAATTCATTTCAATGGGCTGACGATATCTCCCTGATCAAAGGAACTCATACCCTGCAATTCGGTGCGCTCGTGGAACGCATGCAAGATAACTCGCTTTTGTCGGGACAACACAACGGGAGTTTCAAGTTCAGTTCACTTTCCGATTTCTTGACCAACCGGCCGCGAAATTTTATCGGATTTGTACCCATTCCCATACCAGTGCTTGGGACTCGCCAAACGCTCTTCGGCGCATACGTTCAAGACGATATACGTCTGCGGAAAAATTTGACCCTCAACACAGGCTTGCGCTACGAGATGGCCACAGTCCTGACGGAAGCGCACGGCAGGCTCTCGAACTTGCTCCATGTGACCGATACTGTGGCACGCCTGGGCTCTCCGTACTTTTTGAACCCGACGTTGAGGAACTTCGAACCACGCGTCGGGTTTGCCTGGAACCCTTCCGCCGATGGCAAGACGATCTTCCGGGGTGGCTTCGGCATTTTTGACGTGTTGGCCCTACCCTACGCGTTCACGTTGATCACGCCGTATGTGGCTCCGTTTTCTCAACGCGTAGTCGCGGACGTGCTTCCGCCTGGTTCTTTTCCGATGGAAGCATTTCGGGAAGCGGCCGGCAACTCTGCAAATCTTTCCACAAGCTATGTCGAACATGCTCCGAAGCGAAGTTATGTGATGCAATGGAACCTGAGCGCAGCTCGGGAAATTTCGCCTGGCATTGTTGTCACGCTGGGTTACGTCGGATCGCGGGGAGTCCATTTACCCTACCGAGACGAAAACTTTGACATGGTTTTGCCGGCGCTGACCCCCGCCGGTTATCTCTTCCCGCCTAAAGCGGATAGTCAGAAATTGAATCCAGCTTTTGGACGCATCACAGGTATGTTGTGGCAGGCCGACTCGTTCTATGACGCATTGCAGGTAGTGACCACGAAGAAAGTGAGCCATGGTATCCAGCTTCACGCGGCGTACACGCTCGGCAAGAGTATCGACACACTGTCTGCGACTGTGGCGAACGACGCTTTCCCTAATGGACTATTCAATCAGCTCTTCTTCGATCAGCGCACAACCCGGGGCTTATCGGATTTCGATGTGCGCCAGAATTTTGCTTTCAACTCTACCTGGGCCGTTCCCGCCCTCAAGATGCGCTCGGGGGCGGCGCAATGGGCATTTGGTGGATGGCAGTTGGGGGGCATTTACAGGGCCTCAAGCGGCCAGCCTTTTACTCCACAACTGGGTGGCGATCCATTAGGCATGAAGTTGGATCAGACCAGCGAGCCGCCGGACCGCCTTGTGGGCCCAGGCTGCGACACGCTGACCAACCCTGGAAATCCTAATCACTACATCAAAACTCAGTGCCTCGCTTTTCCGAATCCGGCAAACCTTCGAGGCAACCTCGGACGCAATACGTTGATCGGACCAGGGCGATCGAAATTGGATGCTTCGATTTTTAAGAACAACTACATCCACCGATTTACGGAAAACGTCAATGTCCAGTTCCGAGCCGAATTTTTCAACGTCTTGAATAGGGCTAATTTTTCCTCTCCGACCGCTAACCTCACGGTCTTCGACCAGGCTGGAAATCCCGTCTCCGGCGCGGGACTGATCACCTCCACCCAAACGTCGTCGCGCCAGATTCAATTTGCGTTGAAGGTGATCTGGTGAGACATGGACCGATCGTGACGTCCCTGCCGAGCCAAAAACCGGTTCAATCTCTCGCCGTGTGAGATGTTCACGCACGTTCTCCCGTGCGCGCGTGAGATTCCACAGAGCCTCCTGTTTTCCGTTCCGCTTTGGCGATCAGGACGGGCACCGTCCCTTGATCATGGAACGCAGCGATTGCGGCACCGCTGTCTCGTCGCCCGAGACGCACAAATTCGTGAATCTGTGAAAGCCCGCGCGCTCCCACATCCTGAATCCCGTTTCGGAAAGAAGAAACTGCCCGGAGATTGATCAGCTTCCTGCTCATCTCTATTCCTCGGTTGCTCAACCGGTCTCGCAGGCCTATTTGTGCCGGTCAGGCAGGCTTATTTGTACCAGTCAAAATTGTACTCGACTCCAATGTGCTGAAGCCCACAACTGCGGTATCTTCGCACGGTTGAAAAAGCATTTTGACGAAATATCGCGAAATGCTGAACCCGGCGCCGAGCCCATGCAGTTCTCCACTGCATCCATTTGCGTGCGCGCAGAAGCCCTTGGCGGCCGAGCCGAAGTGTCGTGGATAAGGGGCTCGGCAATCATGGATGTCGAGGTTCTTTGTGAATCCCGGCGGACCAAGTCGTCGGCAGCAATCTTCAGGACCTGGGTGGCGAATGCAGGCCCGGCAGGGCGCAGGAAGTAAAAAAAGGAGCGGAGCATGCCGAATCGTTCAAAGAACCAGGGAGGTTCGAAAATGAAAATGATTCTTGTTCTGATGACGATCGGGCTGGCGGTGCTGGCGGTATTTCCGCTCGTCGCCGCACCCATCCAACGCCTCTCCACGAATGCAGCGTCATGGCGCGTCACGGGCTGGAGCGGGGCCACATCGGGGACAGTTCCGATCGCCGCCTCGATCCTGATTGTGGGTCTGATGATTCGCACCTGGAGGCATCCCCAATGAGCTACGAATTCCACACCTCGAGGTTCTCTATGGGCTCGCGCAAAAATAACTCGATCGTACGTAAAGACAATGAAGGCGGATACGTACTTGTAACGGTCGCAGTGTTGTTGTTTGTGCTCGTCGCCTTTATGGCGCTGGCTATCGATACCGGGGTTTTGTTTGGCGCAAGAACCTCATCCCAGGGGGCGGCGGACGCTGCGGCTCTGGCCGGCGCATTCACCTTTGTCGCGAACCCTAATTCTTTGCAACCCGACACCGCGATCCTGCACGCAAAGCAGACGGCCATGAGTAACAAGGTGCTGGGTACTTCGATCGAGGATGCTCAGGTCGACGTCCAGGTAGTGGATGTGGCTCCGGACCCCAGACGGGTGACTGTGACGATTACGCGTTCGGAACCCACATTTTTGGCCAAGATACTGAATGTGGACACTGTCGCCACTGAGGTTCGCGGTGTCGCCGAAGTCGGCCGGACTTCAACGGGCACCAAATGTATGAAACCCTTCTTCCTCCCAAACACGATCTTTTCTACAAAGGTGCCGTGCGACGCGTGCGCAAGTTCACCGCCCGAGCTGCTGGTGTCAGGCGGTGCGGTAACAGCCTTCGCGAAGGGTTGGTTCGGCCAGCAAATTACGGTCAAGGGGAACGACAAGTCGACCCGTTTAGCGCCGGGCCAGTTTTATGCCATTAACGTGACTGGACCCGGAGGCGATCCCTATCGGGACGCAATTTCGACGTGCTTCCAGGATTTTTACGTTTGCCGGAATACCTATGGCACCCTCTCTGGCAATAAGGTTGGACCAACAAAACAAGGAGTTAAAGATCTAATCGGCAATCCGCCGGACGTGTATCAGTCCATGGGCCGCTATCTGCGTCCGGATGGCACGATTCACGACACAAGTAAGTCGCTGGTCATAGCTCCCATCTGGGATGTCTGCAATTTTGTGGACCCTGCGACGGGCATTTCCTTTTGCCCAACCGGGGACTTCCCATCGGGCAGCGGCACGAGCCTCCAGATCGTCGGATTCGCGTTGCTGTTTATAGATGGCATTTCGGGCGGCGGTGATGTGACGGCCGAGTTGATCAATGTAGTAGCCTGTGCAACAACCCCGCCCACAGGAGTGGATGAGGATGCTGGAACCGTCTTATCGCTTCCGCTTCGATTGGTACGCGTACCGTAGTGAAGTGAACGTGGTGAAAGGTAGGGATGTAACGTGTTCGGTACTTGGCTGGATTAATGGGAATAGCCCCAACGGGAATCGAACCCGTGTTTTGGCCTCGAGAGGGCCACGTCCTAGCCTGTAGCGAGCGAGTCCGCAACATGGTTCGGGCTGGCGTCGCGGAACGCGGCGCCATGGAAATCAGTGGTCGTCGCACGCGGAGCATTTTTGACCGGTACAACATTGTTAGCGAGGCGGACCTTCGAGACGCGGTGCGGAAGACACAGGCTCATCGGGTTGCCATGGCGGCGCCGCGAAACGGGTAGCTGGACCGTTAACAGTCCAGCAGCCCACCCTGCTTCAGCGATTCTTCCCGTTCCTGCGTTCCCGCCTTCGGCCGATCTTTCCAGGGATGGAAGGCTCGACGTTTAACGACCACGGATGGTATCGATGTCCAAGACGCGCCTCCCTCTCCCAGAAGGAGAGGGAGCCTCGGCAAAAGCCCGGTCTCTCCGCGAACAAGCACGCCGCAAAAAGGTCCGCAAAAGGTCTGCATTGGAGACGCTCGTTCAAAGACCACGGATGGTATCGATGTCCACGACGAGGAACACCTCCGCAAAAGACCGTAAAAGTCCGCATTCCTCCGCCCGCCGAAGCCGCACCAAAAGCCAACCCCACACCCCCGCAAAAGTCGGAAAAAGTCGGACGTTGACGGCGCGTCAGCAGAAGTTCCTCGAGCTGAAGATCGCTTGGCCGTATCCCCCTAGCGCCCGGGCGGCCCGCCTGGCCGGTTACTCGGAATCGGTCGCACGGAAGGCGACCGTTATCATTGAGCGCAGCCCGCTCGTCCGGCGGCTCCTGGAGGAATGGATGCACCGTGAGGGCATCAGCGATCGGGCGCTTCTCGACGAGATCACATAGAAAGGAACGCACACGATGGGATTATCGACAGAAAAAAAGACGGCCATTCTCACAGCCGTCTCCGATATCGAAACGGCGCTCGCGAGCTTCGCGGCCGCGTACAACACGCTCGTGTTGGCCCAAAAGGCCGCGAAGGATGAACTGAATGACAGCGGCGGACTCCGGGCGGTGGACCGGTTTAACAATCACGCGGCGCTGTACACGCTGGGGGCAAACATTGGAGGGCATATGCGGTACCTGGGCCTGGCCGAGGTGTTCGCAAACGATCCTGGCCCCTCGGTGCGCATCCCGGACCTGGTGGCGGTGGTGACTGAGCGATTGGGAGGCCTGTGATTCGCAAAGTTTGCGGTTTCTGTGGCGGCCTGGTCCCGATGGTGCATTGGGAATTCTGCAGCCCGGCCTGCAAAGTGGCCGCCCAGCGAACGCGACGCCGCGGGGACACGACACCCGCCGCGAATTGTCGTAGTCGAGCACGTGCCGCAGAGACCTTACAGATTGGGGACGTCATCGACCTTGGACCTGTGCCAAGGCCTGGCCCGCTCTACCTGGTCATCCTAACCGAAGTCGAGATCATCACCGCCGGCGCGCCAGGCACGATCAGCTTCGCGCTCGCCAGCGATGCGCAAGCCGCGATCGCGACGATGGCTCGGCCACGGTGCACTTCGCCACGAAAGACTTCGTGACCGATGATGCGGCCGCGAACGATGCCCGACTGAATGGGAGTGAAATCATCGCCTGCGTGAAGCTGCCCCCGGACGGTCCTCCCTACGAGCGCTATTTGGGGATCCTCCGCACGATCGGGACAACGACCGTCACGGCGGGGAAGATCAATGCGTTCCTGACCGCCGATCCGACGGACTGGAAAGCCTACGCCAACGGGATCTAGTTGTTTGGAGGAGTGACCATGATGAGCGGAGTGCGCGGAGCACAAGCCCGGCAGGGCGCAGTTTCAATGGATGTGAGCGCGACAGCGCGAAACGAGGAATCGATGAGAAACCGGCACGTTTCCCGCACACCCTCCGGCAAACCCGCAACTGGCGGGGGCTGCAGACGGCGCATTGCTGCCCTCACCCAACGGTCACGGTAACGTGGACCGACGCACCAAAGCCGCGATGCTCCAGGCAATCGGTGAGATTCAGCACGCGATCGAACAGTTCGGCCGCGCGTACCGGGATCTGCAGCGGGCCTTCGACCGCGCTCGGGATGAAGCAACACCGGAGGCGGCCCGGCGCCTCTGGATGAGCTGCGGACCTCGCCTCTGGAAGCAGGACATTCGCCGGAGCATGCTGGCCAACCGCCTCCAGGATGTGATCGAGGAGCCGCCCGGTACCGGGCGACCGATCGCCGATCTGTCCGCCGTCTTCCGGGTGCGGATGCGCGAGCTATGAGGAACCCTGAAATTATTCCTGCAAATAATTTTGATCGATCTATTTTGGGAAATTAAGAACGAGAGGAACCATCCATGCCCACAGTTAGAACATAGCGCGGCCTGTGGCCGCAACCAAAATTGAGGGAATCGGCTGGCCGCGCGCTGTCAGCATTCAGCTTTCAGCCGTCAGCTTCTGAACGAAGACGGTGAGCATGCGTTTGATTCGACGGTCCGTTGAGACAGTTCTTCATAGTCGTTGGGCAGGAGTAGTTTCAGATCACGCGCTAACAGGAGTTGATACTCCAATTCGCTGGCTGAACCTCTGGCGATAGTGCAAAAGCGGGCCAATTCGACATCCCCCTCTCGACCGCAGCCTTCGGCGATATTCGACGGAATCGAGGAAGCAGCCCGGCGGATCTGGGACGTGAGTCCATAAGTCTCTTCGCGCGGGAATGCTGCGGTGATGTGATAAACGGCCAACGCCAGTTCATGAGATTTTTCCCACACCTTCAGTTGCCGGAAGTCTTTCATACGCGTTTCATTCTGTATTAATTGTGGGAAGTTGGTCACGATCTTATCGATAACGAGATCGCCAGGCGGAGGCTGGAGACAATGAAGGAATTCATCTCCAAACATGAGGAGCGTATTCATGGTGTGCTTTCTTGTTTCGATCGGATGCTATTTCGCGGCTATCTGCCGATCATGAGCGGCTGGCAGATGGCGCAGTTCTTCAATAGTTCTAAGATTCGATTTCGAGAACTGAAGCCATTTCTTGTTCAACACGCCGAGCGGGTCAAGAAACACGCGATCGACGTCGCCGCACAAGAAGGACGGCCATTTCAATATCTTCAGGAAAAGATCAAAAAAGAGGGTCTTGCCAAAGAAATCGCCGAACGCGATCACATCGAGGAGGGATTGGTTTGCGTCCTTTCGATACTGGAGCCGTGTCGCACGTTTTCATTCCGGTCCGAAAAAGGGAAACCGTTCGTCGCCTCGGCACGCCGGAAGTGCCTGTTCGTGTACTTCTATTTCATGGATCGTGATTTCGGTCTGATCCATGTCAAACTGCAAACATGGTTTCCGCTGCAGATCCAGGTTTACGTCAACGGACACGAATGGCTCGCCCGGAAACTGAAGCAGAACGGAATCGGCTATAGCAAGCGGGAAAATGCGTTTCTCTGGATCGAGGATTTGACGAGAGCGCAAACATTCTCGGACCGTTTTTGTTCGCTGGATTGGCCTCGCCTGCTCAATCGTTACGCCAAAAAGATTAATCCGCTGATGGCCGATCTTCTGAAATCGATGCCGTACTATTGGGTCACCGCCCAAAGCGAGTACTCGACCGACATTCTGTTCAAGAGCCCGGCTCACTTAAGCGAGCTTTACCCGCGATTACTGAGTCACAGCACGTTGTGCTTTGGCGCCAAGGAAGTCATGAGCTTTCTTGGAAGAAAGATCCGTCCCTACTTTGAAGGGGAAATCGTCAGTGATCTTTGCGATCTCTCGTTCAAACGCATTCCCGGGTCCCGGATCAAACACCGAGTGAAACAGAACTGGCTCAAGATGTATGACAAGGCCGGTTCGGTCCTCCGGTTGGAGATGGTCATCAACAAACCGGAGGGATTTACCGTTCGCAAACAAGTGACGCGCAAAGGCAAAAAAGTCATGAGGTGGGTCGACATGCGAAAGGGTGTGGCGTACTTGTTCCGCTATCGCGACGTTTCATTGGCGGCCAATAGCCGTTACCTGGCCGCTCTGGCTGACGTCGACGATCCAACTGACGCGATCCGCACTTTGGATCGCATCACGACCCGTAGGCAAGTGGCTCCAAAACGAACCGCAAAGGCTTTCAATCCGCTCGCGCGCGATGAAACTCAGATCTTCCGTGCCTTGCTCGGTGGACAACACATGATCCGCGGATTCTCCAATCCTGACATCCGACAGATACTCAAAGACTCGCCGCACCTGAAAGACATCACCGATCCGCGCCGTCAAAGCGCCAAAGTGACGCGCATTTTCAACCGCTGTCACGCTCACCGTCTGATCGCCAAAATCCCCCACTCGCGACGCTGGCGCTTAACCAAACAAGGCCGTATTGCCATGACTGCTTCCATTCAACTGCGCGATATTCAATTCCCGATCACTCATATGAAACTCACTGCATGACGCGAAACTTCTCTGCGAAAAACGGAGAATGTACAGACAAAAGATCTATACGCCTCGCCTCGATCCGAAAGCCCTGCCCACGGTGCGACGCGGAGGTTACGCCGGGCCCCAACTACCCTCCACCAAGTGGTGGAATCGACGATGAAAGCGGCCAACATCGATCCCAACCCGAAACCCGGTACGCCGGAAGCCGTGCGCGTGAACGAATTCGAACGGCAGTTGGGGGAGCGCGTTGTCCGCCTCCAACGGCACATGGCTTTCTTGCCCGAGGAAGTCCAGCACGAAGCCGACATGCTGACGATCGAGACCTCGAAGCCGGGCGCCATCTTCGGCACCGCCTGGCCCAACCCCGGACCGCTCGCCTTTGAAACGACCGTCGAGGATATTCCGCCCGAGGACCTCCGCAAGATCGACAAGACCCTGACCTTGGGCAAAATGCCGATCACCCCCGACAACCGGCTGAAGTTCTACCGCTCCAAGCTCGAAAACGACCAGCAGAGCAAGAAGCGACGAGAGGGGCAAAACCCTTAGGACGCCGAACCCGCCTCCCCAGGTGTTGTTCGCGGCCGATCAAAGTAGGAGCAGCAGCCCCACTTTGTTTTTTGGCCCGCTCGGGTCCTCACTTCGAGACCACGCTGGTGGTTTTGGAAAACACGCTCAGCACGGCGTCGGAAATCCCGGGCGCCGAGGCGGCGATCAAGAGAGCGATCAACACGAGCATGATGGCGTACTCGATGGTCGTGACGCCGGCTTGGTTGCTATTCGTCCTTGATGTCTTCATTGTTTCTTCCTTCCTTGTTTTTGAAATTTCATTTCTTCAGTCGCTTCCGGAGATCCTCTTCGGCCGGCTCCGGCAGCCGGGGTCCACACACCGCGCATTCGCCACAATGCTGACTTTCAGGCAATTGCCGTCTTTCCATCAATGAGCCAAACGTGCCGGGCCATCTTCGGGGAAGCTACTTCCAATCAAGGTGCGGGGCGGATTTCGGATCAAGCCGGCCCCGTTGGGGAGGCCACCCAACGCGCCCTCGGAGAGCTGCGCCAGTCCTGCGTGCGGAGAAGGGGTGTGCCGGACGTGTGCCGGATTCGCTTCGTTGAGGGGTCAACCATTCGTCTTGACGCGCGGCTGCGCGGAAGAACTAGCGAGACTTACTTCAGGACCACCACTACGGCGATGACCCCTATGCCAATCGCGACGATTGAGGGGAACGAGCCAGGCAAGCCTATTCACGCTTCCGCCTGGCCGGATGTGGACCGCTCCGCTGGCGTCATCCAGGCCCGGGCCGAGCACGTCAAGAATGGCCGTCCCCATAAGATCGTCCTGGAAGGGGAGCTGGCGGACCTCATCGAGCGGCGTTGGGCGGGGAGGGTGTACTCGACGCCGAGCGGTCCCGGCATTGCGAAGTATGTCTTTCACCGGGAGGGGCAACCCATTCGCGATCCTCGCAAGGCGTGGGCATCGGCCTGCAAAGCGGCGGGACTGGTGAAGCCGAAGCTGGATCGTCATTCAGGGAGTTGGAAACGAGAAGTAGCCACAAAACCGGCACAATATCGTGCCGCGCCCTCGATATCGGCTTTCTCGGACTTCGCTCAAGTCGTTGACTTGGGACGGAGGAAGAGGGATTCGGTCGTCCGTTCCACCCTCATTCTACGTAAGTTATTGAATTTACGATTTGCACAATTGGCACAATTTGCAAAAAAGCACGACTTTGGCAACTTTGACGCGCAAACTCGCTACAGGACCTCCCCCCGAATAAACCTCATCTGACGTGACGGCGAAGGTTGAAATGGCGTTCACATATCCGCTTGCCAGATTCAGCGCTGCGGGGCTTTTGTCCGATACCTGATCCCCGCATACATATCTGATTCCCAATTTCCGGCAAACATGCGCTGACATGGATTTCTTTGAAGGGGACGCTCTCCCGGCTGGGAGAGCGTCGAGTCAGAGAAGGGCTTATGCCGCTTGGCCGAGGTCGACACGTTTGCGCGGGCGCACAACAAGCAGTCCATGCCGCGCAAGCCACTCGTCCAGGGCCAATTCGCCCGGTCCGCCAACAAGCAGCGCCAAGTTAGCGGCGAAAAGTAAGAACGTGAACTCGATTCCGTTCGGCAGGAAGAAGCCGTTGGGCATGTGCACCGAAATCATCGCGACTGCCATGATGCCGGCCAGCAGCAGGGCCGCATAGCGAGTCAGCAGTCCAACGAGTAGTGCGCCACCGCCGATGAACTCAACAACGGCGACCGCGAATGCCCATGCATTACCTGGAACAAAACCGAGTTGCTCGAAGTATCGGGCGGCACCCTCAAGTCCGGGGCCTCCGAAAGCTCCAAACAATTTCTGGGCGCCGTGGGCCATGAAGATAACGCCCACAAAGGAGCGAAGTATGAAGTTTGCCCAGTTTTTATATGAGTTCAGCCACTTGTCGAGCATTTACTTTCACCTCCTTTCATCTGTGTTTTCACGCTTCGACACTAACGGGCGTCTGTCGAATGCGTTCTCGCGCTCCGGCGGTTTTCGGCAAGATCACGCGAAGCACGCCGCGTTTGAAGCTGGCTTCGACGTGATCGATGTCGATGCCGTCCGGAAGCGGAATCGTTTTCTCGAACACACTCCACGATCGTGCTAGTGAATAAAAGCCTCTTCGGTTCTTTTCCTTTTCCTCTCGGCGTTCCGCTTTGACGGTCAGAGTTCCATTCGAAATCGAGACGTCAACATCCTCCTTTTTCATTCCCGGTAGCTCCGCCTCGATGACGGTCTCGTTGTCGCTTTCGCGAACATCAATCCGCGGAAACGTGGCGACACTCTCAAACATGTACTCCCGTCGAACCGGGATGTCATTTTCGCGCCAGTTCCACGGGAGCAGCTTTTTTATCTTCATACGCACTTTCCTCCTTTCACGCTGTAATGCAGAATGAATGCTCGTTTAAAAGTTCATTAGGGAGGACGGAGAGACGGAGTCCCTCCGTCCGGCGAGTCCGAATGGACACGCTGTGTGCGGCTTACGCCGCGATTTGAATGCGTTTTGGTTTAGCCGCTTCCTTCTTGGAAAGGGTAACCGTCAGAACGCCATTCTTGAATTCGGCCTTAATGTTGGCCTCATCAACAATGGCTGGCATCGAGAAGGACCGGCTAAACGGCCCATACGGACGCTCGCTGCGCAAGAAGCGCTCCTTCTGTGAGTCACCTTCGAATTGCCGGTCGCCCTTCAAAGTCAGGACGTTGTTTTCCAGCCGGATATCCACGGATTGTGGGTCGACCTCCGGCAATTCGGCTTTCAACACAATTGCGTCCTCTCTTTCTAAGATATCGACGAGCGGAGCCCACACCGAAACATCGGCAGGCTCTCCGTTTCGCCAATCGAGGACTGTACCGTCAAACAGGCGGTTCATTTCCTGTTGCAGTTGATTCAACTCACGGAAGGGAGTCCAACGAACGACATTGCCTTTCATAGTTTATTACCTCCTTCTAAGGTTGTTTTCAACTCGTTCCAATATTTGTTTAAGTCTGGAGTTGGTACCTGTCAAGGGGCCCACGCGGCATGGCCGCATGGGCTCAACGGTTCGCCATGCCCTTTAGCCAAGCTTCTCAACTTGCAGGTCGTTGTTGACTTCAAAAGCCATCACACCTGTACGCACGTTCATTTCAGCAAGTTGCTTTTCCATTGGTGTCGCAACCATGCCTTTGAGCGTCACTTTTCCGTTCTGCACGACAATGTGAATCGGCGGATTGGGTCCAATCAGGTACGTTCTGAACTGCGGATCTCGGTAGATCGCCCGGTATGCGGCATAGCGGATCTGATCGTCAAAAGTCGAGAGCGGCAGAACGCGCACCTCGTTTTCGATCTGCTTCACGCCCGCTACTTCTTCGACAAGGCGGACATAATCCGTTTTGCGGTATGGTTCGCGAACCGCACCTGTCAGCGTGACGACGCCGTTATGGACCGTTCCCTCAATCCAATCGAAGATGTCGTATCGGGGATACATACGAATGGCGTGTGACACCTCTTGGGCGAGCTGTTCATCCGACTTTCGAACATCAGCGACGGACAGGTGGTTTTCCACGAGCACACCGTTGCCGGCATGCCTGGCCTGCTCTTCCGCTTCTCGCATGAGCTTCAAGCTCGGCACCGTACCGGACAACGTGATGACGTGGTCGTCAACGGCAACTCGGATCTTCGCTCCATTCTTGGGCGTAAGGTGGCGTTTTTCGAGATTCCGTTCGACGATGCTCTTGATGGTAGAGTCGGATGCATACTTCGAAGCGCGATCGGCTCCTGGGAATTCGATACCGTAGTTGCTTCCGCGATAGAACCATTCCCGAATCGCGTACGGATTCCCTTTTTCCGTTTCATAGAGGCTGATCTCGGGCTTCTCGGGAGCCTCAGGACGATAGTCGGGGATGCCCATCACCGTGGCGTAGAGCTTCGTTTCATCCGCATTAAAGACCTGAACAACATTGCGGCTACTCCCCAAATCCGCTAGTTTCATGACGTACTTACCTGCGGGAAGGACGACCTGGCCCGGAATTTCCAATGGTTGATTCGTAGTGATGATCGTCTTTTTATCAAAATCGCTTGCCATCGCGGTAGCTGACAGGGTCAAGCAAACCACAACGAGGCCAAGCACAATGCTGAGTGTTTTCATTCGAGCGAACATAGCTATACCTCCGTATTCATGATTTGTGGTTTATCGAAGGGGAATGCCCGTGACCCTGAAGCTGGACTGACTGCAAGCGTCAAGGTCCACGATCCCCCGAAGCTTGGAGATTAGTTTTTCGATGTCTCGGTCAAGACCTTATGAGTGCTTGCCCGATACAAAATATTCCGACGCAGAAAGCGAAAAAAAGTGAGCGTTCTTTTCCTCGCTTCTGCCGCCACGGTCCGCACGATAGAAAGGTCGGAGATTGTGTGTAATTTCCGACGGAACTATCGCAATAGAGATCGCTTATCCTGAGACGCTTTTCTGTTTCGCAGCATGGCAGGCACACGGCAAAGTTCAGCGGACCAATTGCACCAGATCCGATTCTTTGGCAAATGCGGCCGCTAGCGGTTCATCAAACGTGGCCAAGGTAAGGCGGTGCTGCCGGGCTACAGCGACCAGGTAATGGTCGGTGACTTGGTTTGCTCCCGTCATCAAGTCCGTTCGTACCACTCGGTCTTCGCAGCTCAAATCGTCCGGAATAAAGTGGTGGCGCCGGTCAGCGAGAAATCCTCGCAGCACGCCGAATGCCTGCTCGGGTGACATGCTATAACCGAGAGCCGGATGGGAAGAAACTCGTGCAAATCCAAGCTGCGATACCGGACACGTTGCGAAATCGGTAGCGTGGCGAAGCCATGCGCGTGCGACTTGATGATGTTCATGGTTTTCCCAAAGCAAAGCCATCAGCAGATTCACGTCAAGCAGAAACGTCATGGCGTCTGCGTTTCGATTTCTTTCACGAGGCGCGACGTGATGACACCGTTAGTCGTGCGGATTACCGGCAAGCCGTCGTCACCCGTCACGATAGTAAAGCGCTCGCCAGCACTTGCCTGTTTTGAAAGGAAGTAATGGCCAGGTGCGACTCGTTCTAATTCGAATAAGTCACCAGGTGCAAGTTGGTCGGCGTCCTGAACTTGCTGCGGAATCGCGATCTGCCCATCCGCGTTCAAAGTCGTTTTCATGTTATTCCTTCAGACAATTTATGGATCGCGATTTTCGACAGATACTCGATCCATTTGATCAACCCTCAGCTTTTCTCTCGCGATTATATCGCCCTTTGTCCGGAAGAAAATCTTCAGAACTCCCGTCCATCCAAGCGGTTGTGGCCAGACGGCGTGTTGGAAGAAAGTATGTGTATCGAAGTACCATCAGGTATCTTCTTTATACAGAGGTGGCTACGAGAACGGAGGAAGGGGGATTCGGTCAGCCTCTCCGATCTGATTCTCCGTAACTTATTGATTTTCTGATTTGCACAATTTGCAAAATTGGCTCAAAACGACGATTTTGGCTGCTTTGACTTGCAAACTCGCTACAGTCCTCCCCTCGAAAAACATCGATTCGAGACGCCGAGGACGAACCTATCATACGACGTTCCGCCGTATACTCGCAGTCATGCCGATAAAGCTTCCATTACATGAGATGACCATTCAGGAAAAGCTCGCCGCGATGGAATCCTTGTGGGAAGACCTTTCGCGATCTCCAGAAGCTATTGAGTCACCGGAATGGCACAAAGAGATTCTTGATGACCGTCGGCAGCGAGTTGCCGATGGAGCAGCCCAATTCGTGGATTGGGAATCGGCAAAGACGAAGATCCGCGAGAAAACCGCAGTGAGAAAATCATGAGTTCGATTTCGGAATCCTACCGCTACATCGTTCGGTCACCCGGTGTTCGGAGTGGAAATGCAAGAGTCGAAGGTACACGAATTGGTGTCCACGATGTCATCGGACTCCTTCAGACAGGCGAGACCGTTGATACCTTGGCGACGAAGTGTTTTCCGAATCTCACGAAGGCTCAGGTCTACGAATGCCTCGCCTATTATGAAGACCATCGGGGTGAGATCGATTTACTGGTCGCCCGCCAAATGGCCCAAGCCTCCAAGTGAAATTTCTACTCGATCATGATGCATCTACGATCTGAGCTATTTACTCGAAGAACTTGCGCATGAAGTTATGCTCTTGCGGAAAGTACTGGCGGAAGATGCGTCCGACGAATCCGTTCTTCAGTTCGCGCACGACAATGATTGCGTCCCTCTGACTTGCAATCGAGATGACGTGGTTCGTCGCAGAACACGAGCCGACGAGCGTGCGGCCTTGTTTCGGCTGCTCGGATAGCGCGGGAGAAGCTGGGCTCATGAACAATATCAACTTCGCTTAACCACTAACTCCCGTTGGGCGGCTTCGCGAACCTGAACCAAGACGCGGCTCCGCGTTTGTCACGGTGCGAGTTTGATTCCCGATCTGGAGCGGCCGCGCTATTTCGAAAACTGAACAGACCGCGTTACCAGAGGGCCTCGTCGATCCTGAGTGTTCGATCCAGCCGCTTGCTTACTCTCTTCCATAAATAGTCCCTTAAATTTCTCACGGCTGAGCCGTTCGTACCTCTGATTACTTCAGTTGCGGGCACGGCGATCTACTCCACGTTCCGGGCGCTGCCGACCTCATCGAAAGCGAGGGACGTCGAGAGGTTCCGGTTAGCCTCGATCTGCGTCTTCAGATCGGCGATCTTCTGCTCCGCGGTGGCAATGGCATCGGCACCGGCGACAAAGCGGTGCGGCGGTGGTTCTTGACTCGCAATGATGATGAGCGCTCGCGCGAGTTTCGACGGATCGCCGGATTGCTTACCATTCTGGGCTTTCCAAAACTCCAGCTGCTTCGCTCGGCGTTCGTCGTAGTCCTCGATGGACGGCTCGGCGTAGTTCGTCGATTGCTCCGTGAGGAGTTCCGTGCGGAAGAACCCTGGGTTGACGATAGTAGTGGTGATGCCGAACGGCGCGACCTCGGCGTGCAACGACTCCATCCAGCCTTCCAGGCCGAACTTCGACGCGGCGTAGGCGCTAACGAACTCGAAGCCAGCGGCGAGGCCCGCTGACGAGGAGATCGAGATAATGTGCCCCGAACGCTGCTTGCGCATCACCGGCAGCACAGCGCGGGTGACGTTCATTGGGCCAATGAGGCTCGTCGCCAACTGTCGCTCTATTTGCTCCGGCGTCAACTCCTCGAAGTAGCCCGCGTAAAAACTGGCAGCATTGTTCACAAGCACGTCGATGCGGCCAAACCGCTTGACAGCGGCGCGCACCGCCGCCTCGGCATCGGCACGGCTAGTAACGTCCAGCTTGACGGCCAGCAGGTCGTTCGACTGTCCCAAGGCCTTGGGCACGCGGTCGCTGTCCCGACCCGTGGCCACAACCACGTGGCCGGCCGCTAAAGCGGCCTTGGCGAAATCAGCACCCATGCCACGGCTGGCTCCAGTGATAAACCAAATCTTCTTGTTGCTCATTACATTCTCCTTTTAGGGGTGGATGGTCGGTCGTCAATCCCGCAGCAATGTGTCTAGTCACTTGTCTTCCTACTAAATCAGACCAAGCGATTGATCAATACTTCAAGAAGTGGTGTATAGCCGCCGCGTTGAGCGCCAACGTCGGCGCTATCGCGGAACGAGTTTGATCGTTGTGGATCGCACCTCAGGGCTCACCACCGGCTTTACGTAGGTTTCTTCGTAGCGACGGTACTTCGTTCGGTACGCGGTATCGATCTGGTCATTAAGGTTTGGCTCGGCGCCGGCGTCCCCGAAGCTCACGTCTTTCTCGACGCCGCCAGCCCGGATTCGCCCTTCGTGGCGGACCTGGACGCCACGGAACCAGGCGGAGGTGGGGCCATACGCGGATCGAACGTAGAGATCATCACCGACGCGAACGACCCAGATCGTCGTGGGTTTTCGCAGCGTGCCGTCGCGCCGGAGCGAAATCGATGGCGAGGCCGGCCGGGTCCCTCGTCCATTTGGTCATCGATGGTCTCCGTCTCTGCTAATTCGGGCAGGGCGCTCCAGCTGCTCGCCACTGTTTCACTTTTGTAACGAACTCCTCGTGCGGCATTGGAATGGAGGTCCGTCCCTCGCCTGGATACCAGCCCCACATCACTAATTTATCTTCAGTAGGTGCTCGACGAGCTGATCGATAGTCCGGTTCCTGTTTTGCTTCGGATCTTTGATGGAGCGGCAGAGCTGTGCATTGGAGAGGCCTTCCCAGATCATCGGGGTCGTTGCAGGGGGTAGTCCCCAATTCGGCGCTCCTGGCGGCAAGTGTGATCCCGACAGATTCTGGTCCTGATGACACGTGCTGCATTTCTCCGCCGTGACTCCACGGCCATCCGTACCGCGTCGTACGTTCATCGTGTGGGGATGTCCGTCATCACCCTGCCTTGGAAAGTCTCCGCGCGAGTGACAGTTCATGCATCGCGGGTGCCGTAAAACGGAAACAAACGCGGTGAACAAATCTCCATTCGCCGGTTCCTTTACGGCCATCGTAGAACCAGCAGAGCCGCGCGGACCGGCAAGAGTGACAAGAGCCGTCAGGATGACAGTGGATAGACGCCAAAATGTTCGCGAGAGCTTCATACCGCCTCCGATAAACGAATCGGCAATCGTCGAACCCGTTTGCCCGTCGCAGCGAATACCGCATTCGCGATTGCGGGCGCAGCGCAAGGAACGCCAGGCTCCCCAATTCCTCCCGACTTCTCGCTACTCTCGACGATGTGCGTTTCAATGTCTGGGCACTCGTTCATACGAAGCATCGGAAACGAATGAAAATTCGTCTGCCGTAGCCGGCCATTTTCGAATGTGAGTTCCTGAAACAGCGCCGCGGATGCGCCGAAAATGGCGCCACCCTCCGTCTGAGCTGCGATGATGCCGGGATTCACATAACGTCCGCAGTCGATGGCGCAGACCATACGATGCACCTGAACCTTTCCATCGTTGACCGACACCTCCGCCACCTGTGCCGAGAAACTCTCGAATGAAGCATGCACGGCGATTCCTCGCGCTCGTCCCTTCGGCAATGGTTTCGCCCACCCCGCCTTTTGCGCGGCGAGGTCGAGAACGCCGAGATGTCGAGGATGCTTCTGCAGTAAGTCTCTTCTGAACCTGTAGGGATCTTGGTGGGCGATCGCAGCGAGTTCGTCGATGAAACACTCGGTCGCAAAGGCTGTATGGGAGTGCCCCACTGAGCGCCACCACTGAACCGGCACACGCACTTCCATCTGATGAGATTCAACAGCCAGATTGGGAATTTCATATGGGAGATCGTCCGCGCCTTCGACCGATGAAGGGTCATAGCCTTTGCCTTTGAGGTCCGCCATGCCTTCGAACGGCGTTCCAGCCATGATCGATTGGCCTACGATGCGCGATCTCCAGGCGACTGCTTTACCATTCGCATCGATCGCACCCGCTATCGCATGCAGGAACGCAGGACGATACCAACCACCTTGCATATCGTCTTCACGTGTCCAGACGACCTTGACTGGGACTCCTGCTGCTTTCGCGACGTGAACTGCTTCGACAACGAAATCCGATTGTGGATTCGCGCGACGCCCGAAACCTCCACCAAGAAAAGTGGTATGGATTTGTACCTTCTCATCTGGAAGTCCTGCGATCTTTGCGGCATTCGCGCGATCGACTGTCTGAAACTGCGTGCCCGTCCAGATTTCGCACGAATCGGACCGCAGATCGAGTGCGCAATTCAGTGGCTCCATCATCGCGTGGGAGAGATAAGGTACTTCGTAGACGGCTTCCAGCCTCTTCGCGGCCTTAGCGAGTGTTGCGTCGGCATCGCCGTCGCGGCGCACGCTCTTACCGGCTAACTTTGCCTGTTCGCGAAACTGTCGCATCATTTCATTGGTGTTGAAGGATGACATGGTCCCTTCGTCCCAGTCGATGTGGAGGGCGTCTCGCGCCATCTTCGCTTGCCAAAAGGAATCAGCGATAACCGCCACTCCGGAAGGCACGGCAACGATCCTGTGAACACCAGACATGGAGCGAGCGCGAGAATCATCAAAGGCCCGCACTTTCGCTCCAAAAATGGGAGCGCGCGCAACGACCGCGATCAACATCCGGGGCATTTTGACATCAATGCCGAAAACGGCTTTCCCATTCACTTTGTCTGAGGTGTCCAGGCGCTTCGCCGGCTTACCAATGAGCTTGAATGTTTTGGGATCTTTGAGCGGTACTTGTGCTGGGGGAGTCAACTTTGCGGCGGCTTCGGCAAGTTGCCCATAAGTGAGTTTGCGATTCGATGGATCGAATACTGCGCCGGAATCGGTGCGGCATTTCGAAGGTTCCACATTCCACTGCTGCGCTGCCGCTGCGACTAACATTGCGCGTGCCGCCGCGCCGGCCTGACGAAATTGCTCAAAACCCGACCATACGCTCGAACTTCCGCCGGTCATCTGCATCCCGAACACCGGATGGTTGTACTTTGCGTCAACGGGAGCAGACTCGAAGCCAACCTTGTTCCAATCGGCATCTAGCTCTTCTGCCAGAAGCATGGGTAACGACGTGTACACGCCCTGGCCCATTTCAGAATGGTTCACAATGACGGTGACTCGTTCATCCGTTCCGATTCGAACAAACGCATTTGGCGCGAAGCTAGCTGCCGATCCATTCTGCATCGCGAGGGTCTCGCCCGTTCCCCCTAGGCGGAAGCCGAGGAGCAAACCACCGCCAGCTCCAATCGAAACTTTGAGAAATTCACGACGATGAATCGCACGGCTCATCTTTTGATGGCTGCGCTCTGTCGGGCTTGCATTCGCTCCGCTCATCGCGCACCTCCCTTCGCAACGTTACCGGAGGCACGATGAATTGCCTTCCGGATGCGCGGGTACGTCCCGCAACGACAGATGTTGCCCGTCATCGCCTTGTCAATGTCGTCGTCTGTAGGCTGCGGCTTCTCACGCAGAAGCACGGCCGCACTCATTAGCTGGCCGGATTGGCAGTAGCCACATTGAGGTACATCTTCCTCGATCCACGCACGCTGCAGCGGTTGGCTTAAATCAGGTGATAGCCCCTCGATCGTGGTTACTTCTTTACCCGCAGCGCGCGACACCGGCGCTACGCATGAGCGCACCGCCTGGCCGTCGATGTGAACGGTGCAGGCGCCGCATTGTGCGATTCCGCATCCATATTTTGTTCCAGTAAGGCCCAGGTGGTCCCGAATGACCCACAAGAGTGGCGTCGAAGGGTCCACGTCGAGATTAGCGCGCGTCTTGTTCACAGAGAACTCGATCATCTTTTGCTCCTGTAATGTCTTTCAAATAAAGATCTGCAGACGAGGCAGCGATAGACGAGGCTCGTAGTTCTGATTTTCGAAAGAGTCAATTCGTGCAACTCACATTCCAAGAACGGCCATCGCTCAGAAGGCGCAAAGTGCCTTACGGGCGCAGCAACGTCTTGATCGCGCGGCGCTCGTCCATCGCGCGATAGCCCTCCGCCACCTGATCCAGAGGCAGTGTCAGGTCGAAAACTTTTCCTGGATTGATCTTCCCCTTCCAGACCAAGTCGATCAGCTCTGGGAGGAAATGGCGCACTGGTGCCGGCCCACCGTGGAGGTGAACGTGAGCGTAGAACAGTTCCTCACCCTTGAGTTCGACATCGTGCGGCACGCCGACATAACCGACGTAGCCGCCCTTGCGGGTGGCATGGATTGCCTGCATCATTGATTCCTGGGTACCGACGCACTCCAGGACCGAATCCGCGCCGATTCCTTTCGTCAAATCCTTGCTTCGAGCCACGCCCTCATCACCGCGCTCGGTCACGATGTCGGTAGCGCCGAATTCACGCGCGATCTTCTGGCGTGAATCGTGACGGCTCATTACGAGAATACGGTCCGCTCCCATCTGCTTGGCAGAGAGGACTCCGAGGAGGCCAACTGCACCGTCACCGACAACCACGACTGTACTTCCCGGCTTCACGTTGGCTGCGTGTGCGGCAAACCAGCCGGTGCCCATTACGTCGGAGAGCGCCAGGAGACTCGGGACCATATCGTCTGACGGAACTTCTGGAGTTGGCACAAGCGTGCCATCGGCTAAAGGGACGCGCAGCAGCGGTGCTTGCGCCGTGCTGATCCACTCGCGATGCTCGCAGGACGATTGATAGCCGTATTGACAATTGGGACAAGTGTTGTCCGACGTGGCGAAGGAGCCGATCACAAATTGTCCCGGCTTGACGGTCTTCACCGCGCTGCCAACGTCCTCGACAATGCCGCAGTACTCGTGCCCCATCGGCGTCGCCTGGGGAACCGGGTTAATTCCGCGGTATGGCCACAGGTCAGAACCGCACACGCAAGTGGCCGAGTTCCTGACAATTGCATCCGTCGGCTTCAGGATCGCCGGCATGTCACGCTCTTCGAAACGCAAATCGCGCGGACCGTAGAGCACAGCGCCTCGCATAACTTATCTCCTTCTCTTTCTTAGTTCTGTGTTTTCACATCGTGTAGCCGGGCTTCTTGTAAAGCTTGTCCCACTTCTGTTGAATGTCAGGTTTGTAAACCTCCTGTGCCCAATCCTGAGACCGAACTTCTTCGATCGCGACCGAAACGGACTCTTCTCCGTAATGCAGAATGCTCATCACGTCTTTCGCGATAGTTTCTGCGAGATGCGTTTTTTGCTGTTCTGATTTTCCGGGCCACAGCTTCACGATCACGTGAGGCATGGTTCACCTCCATTTCCTAACCTTTTACTCGGGGCCTTTGCCGCCGAAGTATTCGGCATCACTCACCTTTTCCATCCAATTCACTGCTTTTCCGTCGAGCTGTTGTGTAATCGCGATGTGCGTCATGGCCGTAGTCGGCGTAGCGCCGTGCCAATGCTTCTCACCTGGCGGGCACCACACAACGTCGCCCGGTCGAACCTGCTCGATCGGACCTCCCCAGCTCTGCACGAAACCGCAACCGGCTGTGACGATCAGAATCTGACCCCGCGGATGCGTATGCCATGCTGTTCGAGCGCAAGGTTCGAAGGTCACACTTCCTCCGAGAGCACGTTCGGGATCGGACGTTTGGAACAACGGGTCAATGCGCACGGTGCCCGTGAAATATTCGGCGGGTCCTTTTGTCGAGGGCTGCGAACCACTTCTTGTAATCTCCATCTTGTCTCCTTCGTTCCTTAAGAACTCGGTTTGTCTTTCTCAGAGACCAGTCATTCGCTGCAGCTCTTCGGGATATCGCGCGCCCTCCACGGTGATCATTGAGGCAGCGTTGTCGATTCCGCGAAGATCGTCCGCTGTAAGTTGGATCGCAGCAGCACCGATGTTTTCCTCAAGACGCGAAAGTTTCGTCGTACCGGGGATCGGAACGATCCATGGCTTCTGGGCCAACAGCCACGCGAGCGCGATCTGAGCTGGCGTGGCGTTCTTTCGTCTTCCGATTTCACCGAGCAGGTCCACTAACGCCTGATTCGCTTTTCGGGCGTCGGTAGCAAAACGCGGAATCCTGTTGCGGATATCCGTGCTTGCGAATTGCGTACTTTCGTTGATCTTTCCTGTGAGAAAGCCTTTACCGAGAGGGCTGAAGGGAACGAAACCGATTCCGAGTTCCTCAAGCGTCGGCAGCACGTCATCCTCAGGCTGCCTCCACCAAACCGAGTATTCGCTCTGAACTGCCGCCAGCGGTTGAACGGCATGAGCCCGACGGATTGTCTTTGCTCCAGCTTCGGAAAGGCCAAAATGTTTCACCTTACCTTGCTGGATCAGCTCCTTCACCGCCCCAGCCACATCGTCGATTGGCACGTTCGGATCAACCCGATGTTGATAAAACAGATCGATGGCATCGACTTTGAGACGCTTGAGCGACGCGTCAGCTACCTGCTTGATATGTTCCGGCCGGCTATCCAGGCGTGGCGGTCCCTGCATCCCTCTAGGATCAAATTTCGGGTCAAGGTCGAACCCGAATTTCGTTGCGATCACCACCTTTCCACGAAAAGGAGACAGAGCTTCGCCTACAAGTTCTTCATTTGTGAACGGTCCGTACACCTCAGCAGTGTCGAAGAACGTGACCCCGCGCTCCACGGCCGTACGCATGAGAGAGATCATCTCCGACTTATCGGCAGGCGGACCGTACGAGAAGCTCATACCCATACAACCCAGCCCAAGAGCGGAAACTTCGAGGTGGCTCTTGCCAAGTGTGCGCTTCAGCATTTTTCCTCCTAAAACTGTTTAATTGATAGAAACGGTGGCGTTCCTCGCGCGCGTCGATCGCCACTCGCCGGGTGATGCGCCTTCCCACCTGTGAAATGCGCGGATGAAGGAATTGGGATCTTCATATCCGAGCAGATACGCGGTCTCGTTCAATTCAAGCGACGATTGCAACAGATAGTGCTTTGCCAATTCCCGACGCGCTTCTTCCACGAGGCTGTGGAACGACATTCCCTCATCGAGAAGGCGCCGCTGCAGTGTCCGAGCGCTGGTCCCCAACTCGCGGGCAACGTCTTCCAATCGTGGCCGGTGACCTGCCAGCAACTTTTTCAGGATTGTCTTGACCTGTGGTTTGAGCCCGTCGTCCGCCTGTTGCTGCCTCAGTTCTGCGTCCAGTTGCGGGGCGATAAGTTCAAGAAGTTCCGGATTGTGCGTCAGAAACGGCTGGTTCATGTCCTCAGTTCGAAAGATGAGTCTGTTGTGCCGTGCGCCGAACGTCACTGGACACCGAAAATGGCTCTCATACAATCGGCGGTTTCCTGTAGGACGCTTGAATTCCACCCGCAATGGATTGATGCGATGGCCAGTCCCTCGGCCGCCGACGGACACCGCCCACGCGAAACACATATCGATCAACATGAGCGGCTCCGGCTTCTCGGCTAACAACCAAAGGAATTCAACGGCGCACTCTTTCCCGCGCTCTGCGATTCGGATCTCTTGCGGTCCCGTCAGGCGCTTGTAGCGTGCGATTCGCTCCATCGCGTCGCGAAACGAGCGGGTGTAGAGGGCGGCGATGGCAATTGCGCTGTAATGTTCTGGCCGTTCATCGCTGCCGAGTTTCAGGCCTATCCCAGGATCACCGCTGATCTTCTCGACCGCGTTGTACAGTGCGAACATCTCCTCGGTTGTCAGCAAGATCTTGCCCTGTTGAAACAAGCCCAGTGGTAGTCCAGCCTGACGCAACACCGCGTCTGGAGAAACTTTCGATTCCTTCAATCGTTTTCCAAGCGTGCCGGAAACTCGCATGCGGTTCATCATTGGGTTCACCTTTTCCTTTATTCCAGTGTAGTGCCGACCTACCAGTGGATCACTAGCAATACACGCCAATCCACTCGCCGAACCCGCCACCATTAGGCGCCATTTGCTCACAGATATTCCTCTGTTCCGGTGCCTCTCGCGCCGTGCACCTGCATCTTTGACGTGGCTCGATCAATCTCAAGCAGTTCAGCGGTCGTGAATTGAACTTCCAGCGCTCCAAGGTTCTCATCCAAACGCTCCCGCTTTCGTGTGCCGGGGATGGGAACTATCCATGGCTTCTGGGCCAGTAGCCAAGCGAGCGCAATCTGGGGCGGGCGTGGCCTTTTTCCGTCCCGCGATGTCGCGCACCAGTTCGACGATTGGTTGGTTGGCTTTCCGGGCCTCCTCAGTAAAGCGCGGGAACACCGACCGAATATCGCGGGCATCAAACGTCTGCGCAGCATCCACCTTGCCGGTGAGGAAACCCTGGCCGAGTGGGCTCCAGGGAACGAAGCCGATTCCGAGTTCTTCACACGTAGGCAGTACTTCCGCTTCCGGATCTCGCGCCCACAGTGAGTACTCGCTTTGGATCGCAGTGACCGGCTGCACAGCATGCGCCCGGCGGATCGTCGTCGCCGCTGCTTCCGAAAGACCGAAGTGCTTGACCTTACCTTCCTGAATCAGGTCCTTCACCGCTCCAGCCACATCTTCAATCGGTACGTTTGGATCACCGCGGTGCTGATAGAAGAGATCGATTACGCCCGTCTTGAGGCGTTTGAGCGATGCATCGGCAACCTGCTTGATGTGCTCCGGCCGACTATTGCGGCCCCGCCGCTGTCCGGTTACTGGATCGAGATCATGACCGAACTTCGTTGCGATCACGACCTTGTCGCGGACCGGTGCGAGGGCGTCGCCGACAAGTTCCTCGTTGGTGAATGGACCATAGGACTCGGCCGTATCGAAAAACGTAACACCACGGTCCACAGCCGCCCGAATGAGAGCAATCATTTCCTGTCGGTCCGGCGGCGGTCCGTAGTTTGCACTCATTCCCATACAGCCGAGCCCGAGAGCCGAGACTTCTAGATTGCTTTTTCCAAGCTTGCGTTTTTCCATTGTTATTC
>WNGL01000306.1_pt1 | contig 56854 bp, 50 predicted proteins | sample 5400591 | NCBI WGS metagenome assembly WNGL01 (sample SAMN13153377, study PRJNA577476) | soil metagenome | isolation source: 80 cm soil or saprolite under Garry oak tree replicate 1 | place: USA:California | collected 2016-06-15 | reverse complement strand
GCGCCGAATCCCGGGATGTCGCAAGTGATCTCCCCGGTGACCGCAATGCAGAACGGCCTCGATGCACGGGGGATAATCTTCAATCAGTACAAGGAAGGAAAGATCTCCTATATGGACGCTCTGATCCTGACCGGTGAGATCAAGCACCCCGGAAACAAGGCCGACACGTTCTATCTGCTGATGAACTATGAAAAATTGAAGAGAAATCCGCAACTCTGGCTGAGCCCACTGAACTATGCAAACGCCTGGATTCAGACCATGGCGGCCTCCATATTCGGGATAAGAGCCCATCTGGGAATGTTCAAACCACCTCTTTACCTGCTGCCTGTGTACGTGATCATGGCACTTGCATTATTGGGATTTATCATCCGCTGGCGTCCCAGGGAAGCGGGCTGGAATCCGTTGAGTCTGGCGGTTGTTATTGCCTTCTATGCAGGATTCCTCGTATACGAGGTAAACTATGATACCTACCTCAATTACGGCGAACCAACTCTGACAGTGTATGGGCGCTATCTTTTCATCGTGATGGCACCAGTATATGTCCTGTTGTGTCATTACCTGCTGTGCCTTTTCAGATCTGAATTCGTCCGCACTGCCCTGGCACTGGCGACGGCCCTGGTGTTCATCTCGTACGACTTCCCCTGGTTTCTCATGCACGCTACCGCGGAATGGTACACCTGGCTGCCGTGACTGCCTTGGGGGATGTGAGGAAGTTGTTGTACCGGAGTGCTATCTGATGGCAACTATGTGGAATAAAGATGGAGACAATCGGACCGTGGCTGCAGCGAAGTGGCTCTTGCCATTTGCCCTGTTCCTTATTGCGGCATTGACTGTCGCCGTCTACTGGCCGGTGCTGCAAAACGGCTTCATAGACTTCGACGACGAAGACTACGTAACCGCCAACATGGTAGTTCGGCAGGGACTGACGCTCAAGGGGTTCATCTGGGCCTTCACCACGTTTAATGCTGCAAACTGGTTTCCGCTAACCTGGCTTTCTCACATGCTGGACGTGACGTTATACGGCTTAAACCCGATGGGACACCATGGCACCAGCCTGCTTCTCCATGTCGCAAATTCGTTACTGCTCTGCGCCCTCTTGCACCGACTGACCGGTTTTGTCGGCAGAAGCATGGCTGTAGCGATACTGTTCGCGATCCACCCCCTGAATGTGGAGACGGTGGCCTGGATTGCCGAACGAAAGAGCGTCCTCTCCACTCTGTTCTGGTTCCTGACTATGTGGGCGTATTGCGGCTACGCAAAAAAACCGTCCCTGAAGCGCTATCTTCCGGTTGCACTCTTTCTTGCTCTGGGTTTGATGGCGAAGCAGATGCTGGTGACCTTGCCCGCTATACTCCTGTTGATGGACTACTGGCCGCTCAACCGCTTTTCTCCACGTCAGGACGAAAATGGGGCGGGCCAGGCCGGCATAACGGTTCTGCTTCTTGAAAAGATCCCTCTGGTTGCCTTGTCCGCAGCCGCTTCTTTCGCCGTTCTTCGCGCGCATGCTTCAGTCGGGGCGCTGTTTCAGGTTGACGGGGATTCGGTCATCTTACATAGCGGAAATGCGTTCCTCTCCTATGTTAAATACATCAGGAATATGTTCTGGCCGATGGATCTTGCCCTGTTCTACCCTTTTGAACCCCCGGCAATTACCGCTCTTAGGGTTGCTGGCGCGGTTATTCTCCTGGCGGCGCTGACCGGCCTGATCGTAGCACAGGGGAGAAAGCGCCCTTACCTGGTTTTCGGGTGGTTCTGGTACCTGATTACCCTGTTTCCGGTCATTGGTTTCGTACGCGTCGGGGGACAGGCTCTGGCGGACCGCTACACCTACATTCCATTGATAGGGCTTTTTCTAATGATCGTGTGGGGTGGGACGGAGATAGCGGGCAAATGGCGCAAAGGTATTCCTGCAGTGACGGGCGTGGCGGTTATCGTTGTTGTCATTCTCTCGGCACTGACCGTCACGCAGGTCCGCTACTGGCAAAACAGTTATGACCTTTTTGCTCATGCTCTGGCCGTGGTCGAGCGAAACTGGCTGGCACATAACAACATGGGCATACTGCTTTCCCAGCACAACCGTAACGATGAAGCCATTCAGCACTTTAAGGAATCGGTGCGCCTCAATCCCAAGGGGGTCGAGGGGTTCAGGAACCTCGGAAATTCACTCCAGATGGCGGGGAGAAACGCCGAAGCAATCGAGGCATTCAACCAGGCCGTCTGGATCAGCCCGAAGGATCCCGAGAGTCACTATCGCCTCGGGTATGCTTATCTGCTGGGGGGAAACAGCGACTTTGCCTTCCAGGAATACCGCCAGTTACTGCGTCTTGATAAAGTACGTGCGCTTTCGCTGCTGGATTCCATCAAAATACTTGGCAAACAGTGAACGTCAGCCTCTCTGAACAAATCCCGACCCGGGAGAAGAGCTGCGAAATGAGTTTCACCGCAACCATCAGGACACCATCAGTTCTTCACGCACCAGCACCCCGTCATCGAGATGGATGGTCCGGTCCCCCCAGGCGGCCACTTCCTGGTTGTGCGTCACCATAATAACGGTGAAGCGCTCCTCGGCCCGCAGTTCCTTGAGCAGTTCCATTACCATCACCGTGCTCTTGTGGTCGAGATTTCCGGTCGGCTCATCCCCCAGCAAGAGCTTCGGGCTGTTGATTATCGCCCGGGCAATACAGACCCTTTGCTGTTCACCACCCGAAAGTTCGCCCGGCCGGTTTTTCAGGCGATGGCCCAGACCTACCCTCTCCAGGGCCGATCTGGCCTCTGACTCGTCTGGAACACTGTGAAAGTACTGAGCCAGCATCACATTCTCCACGGCCGTCAGGTACGGGACCAGGTGGTGCTGCTGAAATATTATTCCGATAAATTCCCGCCGGAAACGGGCCAGTCCATCCTCGCTGAGGGCCAGCAGATCTTTGCCGCCAACCCGAAGCGAACCGTTGCTCGGCCGGTCGAGCCCACCCACCAGATTCATGAGGGTACTCTTGCCGGAGCCTGAATGCCCCATCACAGAAAGCCACTCTCCCTCCGGGACAACGAGATCGATCGGCTTCAGAGCGCAGATATCGCCGTAGTTCCTGGTAAGACCGCTTGTTTCAATAATTGCAGATACCATTTCAACCACCTTCTCCATTATCATCAGGTTTGAAAACGTGGATTTTGTGCACGGTCAAGACGATCGAGGGATGACGCGGAGGCGTACCGAAAGGTACGTCGCACAAGGAATCCCGAAGATAGACGCTGAGATTGCGCAAAGGCTGCGTTTTCATTCTCCCCGCAGGCTTCTGACCGGATCGAGCTTGAATACCGATATCATCGGCCCGATACTTCCCAGCAGTGCCAGAAAGAGACTCACTCCCAGGGAGATACCGGCGAACCAGGGTATGAACTCTGCTGAGGCGGAGAAGACCGTCTTGGTAATGAACTGGGCTATGGCGCTGCCAAACAGGTACCCAGCGAGCCCCCCCAATATGCCCAGCATCGCAGCCTCGCCGCTGAAGATCAGCATTACCTCCCACCGGGTCCCCCCCATCGCCTTCATGAGCCCGATCTCCTTACCCCTCTCCAGCACCGTTGTGCTCATGGTGCCGGCAACGCTGCTTCCTGCAGAGATCAGCACCACCGCCGTCACCATGAACATCAATAGCTTTACCTTGGCGAGCAGCCCCTCGGAGGTTCGGGCGGTCTGGCGCACTTCATTGACCTTTGCCGATGGCAGCAGCTGTTGAAGCGCGGCAGCGCTCTTTTTAAGACTGTCATCGCCGGCGGTCACCATGAGTCGAACCAGAGTGAGTTGTCCGTCCAGGCCTAGTGCCTGCTGAAGTTCCGGCAGTGCCAGGAACAGCAGGCCGTCTTCCTCGCCCCCGGAAGAAACGATGCCCGAGATGCGCAGACTAACTGTTTTAGCCTTCCCGACAAGTTCCAGCATATCTCCGGTCTTGAGTTTCAGGCGGGTCGCCAGATCGCTGCCGACAACCGTCTCCCCCGCCGCGGGCCAGTTGCCCTTTAGCTGCCACCAGGGAAAAAGGCGCCGAATGTCGGTGAAGTTGACTCCGTCCACCATTAGGTCGGCAGTTTTCCACTGCAGGGCACCATGCAGATGGAATGAGCGTTCAGCCTTCAGGGCGCTCCGCGACAAAGCGTCCTCCACCTCGCGCTGCTGAAGGTAGGCAGGCTCCGCAATGACTCCGAAATTGAGCCCTCCGCTCCCCACATCGAGTCGGGCCGACTCGGGACTGATGATCAGGTTCGCCCCGTATTTACGCACCTCTTCCGCCACCTGTTTCTTCATGGAGTACGAGACAATGCCGAGAGCCGTGGCCAGACTCGACGCCATGGCCAGCACCGCCAGCAGAAGCAAGGTACGCCCCTTGCGATGGACAAGTGCGCGTAAAACAAGTTGGAGCAGCCAGCGACGCCTGTGCATGTTATCCTTTCAGAACCCGTACCGGCTCGATCAGTAGCGCCCGGCGCAGCGGCGCCACACTGCCGGCTATCGCGACGGCAAAAGCCGAGATGATGGCAGTCGGGAAAAGCCAGAGTGGTGATGAGATGGTGGAGTTGAAGACCGTTCGGCTGACAATCCCGGCAAGCTGGTCACCGAGCAGGTATCCGACTATTCCGCCCGCAACCGAAATGATCAGGGTTTCCCCGACGAAAATGGCGCTGATCTGGAAACGGTCGGCCCCGACCGCCTTCATCAGGGCGATCTCGGGACTCCTCTCCGCCATGGAGGCCATCAGACTTGTGGATACCGCCGTGGCCGAAGCCCCCAGTGCCAGCATGGTGAGGAGCAGCATCACGCTGTTCAGCTTCTTAAGAAGGGCCCCCTCGGCGCTGGCAATCTGCCAGATCGGTTTGGCGCGACTACCTGCCATAACCTCTTCCACGTTCTTGGCCACGGAGGTTACGTACGCCGTGCAATACCACTTCTCGTATTCATCCTTAGACATGGCGGCCGGATCTTTCTTGCCGAAATCATCCATCGGCACCGTAAGCGCGCTCACCAGAACACGGGAAACCTTTCCCTGCTGCTGCAGAAGCGACTGAACTGTTACCAGGGGAGCGAACAGCTGCTCCTCCTCATAGCCGCCGGTAGTGACGACACCGACAATCCGGAACTGCTGGTTACGCCCCCGCACGGTCGTAGTCACATCACCGCCAGGAACCACACCCAGCCGCTTGGCCAGTGCAGCCCCGATGACAGCTTCAGCAGCATCTTCAGGCCATCGCCCCTGGACATCCCACCAGGGCGCAATCCCCTTTATTCCCTGAATGGAAGCATCCTCCCCGGGTACTTCCAGCTGTTTGGTGAACCATGCTCCGGAAATGACTCCCCGTTCCCTCTTCCCGCCTGCGGAAAATTCGGCGATGCCAAACAGGTAGGGGGTAAACCCGGTGATATTGTATTTCCAGAAGACCGTCTTGATTTTTGGCAGGTCTTCCTCACGCAGAAAACCGCCCCCTTCGACGGCGGACGGTTCGAGTAAAATATTGGCGCCATAGCTGCGGAGCTCCAGCGCCATCTTGTGGGAGACCTCACCGGCGATGCCGAGAAAGGCCGTGGCCACGGCTGCGCCCATAGTGATCGACAGGAAAATCAGGATCACCGCCTTGGGACGTTTGAGGAAAGAGTTTTTGAGGATACGGAAGAGCACGTTATCATTCTCGCGATAAATTGATGAGTAATGAGGATGAGTAATGAGGATGAGTAATGAGGGATTTTTCTCAACCCTCAACCGTCTTTTAATCCAGCTCCGCCCGCATTTCCGGCGGCAATGACTCCCGCAACCGGGCAACTGTAACCTTCAGGCGTCGCCAGGCGCGGATACCATAGATAACAGCTGCAGCCATAAGAATATGCTTGACCATCAGAGCCGGCACCTGCAGTTTGTCGGCAAAGTGGTTCCATTCGAAGCTTGTGTAGAAAATAGTGCGCGGTATACCGCCGATAATGATCCACCAAAGGGAAAAACGGAAGAATCTGACTAACTGCTTATGCATTTTCAGAAAGAAAAGAGTTGCAACCGGCGTATCCATCGCGGCCTGAATACGAACAATGACATGCAGTACGAACGCACTGGCCATCAGTAGAGCAGTCGCCACATCATGGAAGTAGTTGTTCATCATGATTGCGACCCCGAGACCGGGTGTTATTTCAAATGTCGGCATGGTTAATTGCCCTTTACAGCAGACGGTGTGAAGTGGGTGTAGTAGTGGGTGTACTGGTCTATGGCCCGCTGATCCCACTCAAAACGGGCCTCGATTACCATCTTGCCTGACTTGTCGATGTAGCCGCACTTATCGCCCACCTTGACAGGCGCAAGGCCGTCCACAAAAATAGAGCCGGCATCGAACTGCGGCTTGATCACCATCTTGCCCTGTTTATCCATATAGCCGGCCTTGCCCTTGACCATCATCGGCGCCAATCCTTCGGTGAAGATGGTTGGTGAAGGAAATTCCTGGTCGATTATAGGCTTTCCAGTTTTGTCTATTAACTGCCAGGTATCTTTCTTTTTCACAGCGGCAACCCCGTCGTTAAAATTTGTCGCCTCATTGTATTGTGCGGGGATTACCATGGTGCCGCTATGGTCAATAAAGCCTACCAGACCGAATTTGCCGTTAATTTTGACCATGGCTAGCCCGTCACGAAACATGGCGGCCTGAAAGAACTGCTCCGGTATCACCACCTTGCCGCTTTTGTCTATATAGGCATGTTTGCTGCCGATTTTAACGGCGGCCAGCCCTTCGGAGAACTGGGCGGCATCGTCAAACCGGGGCTTGATGGCATACTTTCCGCTGTCATCGATAAAACCTGCCTTGGCACCGCTACCCGAGGTCACTACCACTGCCGCCAACCCATCCGTAAAGGCAAATGTAGACAGGTAGTCGTAATCGGTAACCGCCTTACCACTCTGGCTGATGTAACCCCACTTGTCCCCCTTCTGTACCGATGCCCTGCCATTCAAAAATATTGTTGCCTTATCGAAGCTTGGCGGGATCACCATAGCCCCGTTGGCATCGATGAAACCGTCCTTGCCGTTGACATGGACCGCAGCAAGCCCTTCGGAAAAGAGGGAGGCCGAGTCAAACTGGGGCGGAATGACGGTCGTACCGCCCCGATCGCAGTAACCGTACTTGCCGTTAAACTTCACCATAAGGCGCAATGAGTTATCCAGCACGACTTTTTTTTCTTCCCGTTGGCAGGCGGAGCAGAGCGTCAGCAATGCAAGTGTGAAAAGCAGTAAACGTTTCATTTTTTTCTCCATGGCATTTATAAGTCAGTTGAAGGTCTGAGGAATCAATTTCCCAAAACATCACCGAACAGCTTGGCAAACTCATCTTCCGCAAGGTTTTTGTAGTATTCGGAACGTCCCGCCACCACCAGACAGCGCACGCCATCCTGATCCCGCACGGCGCCGATGACCTCTCTGCGGAAGAAGAGCAATCGCCAGATAACACCGATTATTGCAATGGCAAAGCCGGAATACAGGATTGATAGCCCGCGCTGCTTGACGACGTAAAAACGTACCCAGAAAGGCATATCGAGCAGTTGCAAACGGTAACCGGCAAACTCCAGGACACCGTTTTGGGGAACGAGCCCATCGGCGATCTTCTTCCCGACCTGTTCAACGGATATGAAGAACATCGGGTTATTGAATTCCATGGAACGGGTTGCCCGCTTCCCTCCCTCCAGAACGTAATCCGGGTAGAAAGTAGCCGTAAAAGTATAGCCGGACAACGCAAAACGGTCAGGCTTCATACGCAGGACATCCAGTTTAAAATTGGCTCTTTCCATCTCCCGGCCGGACGCATCTTTCAGCACAAAGAGTGGTGCCACTCCCAGATGTTTGAAGACAAACGACGTGTGATCGGTAGAGTAGGGCCTGTTGATGTCGACCTCGTGGGTCTTGCCGCCGCTGTCGACCAGCAGCACACTGATTCCGGTCGGCGTATTATGGACAACTCGTGGGACAATACTTTTTACGGAAAACGAGGCGCTGGGCGGAGAGCCGATCTCGGGCATTTTTGGTTGTGGCGACGCATTGTAGCGCTTTAGTTCCCCCTGGAACGACTCTCCCTGGGCAAGGTCGATGTAGCCGATAAATTCGGTATAAATGCTGATCATCCCGCCAAGAAGTATCAGAAAAAAACTTAAGTGAAAAAGCATGAAGGCAATCGGCGCCAGCCGGTTCTTTACCCCGTAAAAACCTGATGCATCGCCCAGCACCGTATAGCGATTTTTCCTGAGAAGCCCGATAATCGTATCTCCATCCAGATTACCGGGCAGAGGATATGAGTTCCGGAACGGGTACCCCCCCACAGTCGCGGGATCAGCGATCTTCGCATTAGAGAGAGTTATCCGGCTTTTGATGATGGGCCACCGCTGCCACAGAACCAGCGACAGATTGAGGAAAAACAGCAGCCAGAGAGTTATTGTGATAGGTGAGGTATAGATCGTAGTCAACCCGAGTGCATCAAGGAAAGCCACAAGTGAGGGAGAATTCTTTTGCCACTCGATATAGATGGTTTTTAACAGTCTTTTCTGGGGTACCCAGAGGCCGACGGCGAAAATCAGCCCGAGCAGACAGATAAGCAGAATGGTAAAGCGGAGAGAACTGAGCTTTTTGAGTAATTTATTGAACATAGATTATTCTAGTCGAGAGGCGAGAGACGAGGATTACTCATCCTTCTGCCCTCATCCCTCAACCAGTTTTTCCTCATCCTCAACCGCTTTTTTATCTTACCTGGAATACATGCAGACTGGTATTAACAACGAGGTTGACTCCAAAGAAACAGATAATAACAGTGCTCAGAGCGGCGACTGCCAGCCATGCCAGCCGTTTTTCCCTCCAGCCGAAGGTAACACGCAGATGAATGGTGATGCCGTAGGTAAGCCACGAAATGAGAGACCATGTTTCGACTGGATCCCATGCCCAGTAATTCCCCCACAGATCTTTGGCCCAAATACCGCCGGCCGTGATCATGATAGTATCGGTTATGAAACCGAAAACAACATAACGGAAAATCAATTCGTCCAGACGGCCCAGGGATGGAAATCGCTCGTATGCCGGGTTCGGCTCTGCACTCGCCTCACTCTTCTGTTTCAGCAGAAAGACCACCCCCGCCGCCATAGCCAGGGAATAGGCGCCAAAGGAAAGCCAGGCAAAATAGACATGGATATACAGCCAGACGGTTTTAAGGCTCGCAGCCATGGGAGTCAGTGCGGGGTTCTGCATATAGCCGTAGCCGAGCATTATTAGGACAAGCGGGACGGTACCTGCCGCCAGGCACTGCAACTGCTTGTTCCGCCAACCGACAAACAGGGTTCCGGCAATAATGAACCACCCACCCATAAGTGCATACTCATAATGACCGGACCAGGGAAGATGCCCAGTGGCATTGAATCTGGCGACAATCGCGATCGTCTGGGCCATGAATCCAAAGGCGACCAGCAACGTCACCTTAGGAACGACCCTGGGGTTCTTGAACACGAAAGAGTAGATTAATCCGCCGCCCGCCAGTGCATAAACCACCATTGCAACCAAATAAAAAACCATTTCCCAGAATGCCATTTTTCTACTCCTTAGGCTGGCGGTTGAAGACTGAAGTTGAAGCCTCAATCTGAAACCCTCAACCTTTCAGTCTTTGTCTTTAGATTTCAGCCCGTTTATCTTACCTGACGACCGGATCGTACACCCATCGGCAACCTCTTCCAGCCAGACACGCTGCGGACGGATCGCAATCCTCAGCAAAAGGCCGATGACCGCGATAACACCACCGAGAATCAACAGCCGCTTGTGCCTTCTGTGGATGACTTGAATCTCGGACCATTGCCCCATCTTTGCGCAGGATAGGATATAATCCCCCTTCACCACCTGCTGGTCAACCTGAAACGCCAGGTCGGTAACAAGCTTTTCGTTTCCGCGGGAGACAACCATCATCATCATGCTTTTTTCCGGTTGATAGTAGACCCCACCACCCAGAATGACTCCCTGAAACAGGCCATAGAAGCTGTATTCGCCGCGTTTCTGCACAAGCGGGTCGAGCGTGACCAGTTCATTGATCAGGACAATACCTGAATCTCTATACTTGATCACGATCTGGGGCTGAAAAACAAGCTTCACCATGGAAATATCGAAGGCGCCATGACTGATCGGTTTTCCGGGTATAAGCGTATATTCCTCTGTTTTGCCATCTTCCGAGGTCAGAGCGACTTCCGTTGCTCCTTTCGGATAACTGCTGTCCGGGAGGGATTGACTGATAATCCTCATCTTCGGCAGAGAAGCGGGGCTGGCGGCCAAAAGCCCTTTGTTGATGCGAAGGTAAGACTCGACCTTGTTCAGGCTGGTTGCCGGGCCGATGCCATCACGCAGCACCCCGGAGAACTGCCGCAGGTTGTCCCAACTGCCTACAGCAAGGAGGATAAACAGTCCGCCGTACATAACCGTGGTGCCGAGGTAGCCGATATCCCGCTGCTCGCAGTAGCGACCGTCGGCGTCAAATGAGTACCCCGCCTTTCCCAGCAGCGCCTGCACTTCCGCGACCGGCGAGCGAAGCGTAACGCTCTGGCGCGGCCTGCAACAAGAGGTACCGTACCTGACGGGCTTTCTCATTCCGGCAAGATAGCGAAGCAGGCGACAGGCAACAAAAAAGGCAAAGCAGATATTGTTAACGAGAAGCGGCGTGGTGGATCCCGCCAGTGGAAGGCGAAAGTGCAGCGTGACGCTCAGAATAACCAGCAGCGGGATGACAAGAAAGATGAGCAAGGTCCAGGGGGAAACCAGGACAATTCTTGAGAGTTTGGATTCAGCATTCATCAAGCGATCGGTTTCCTTCTAAAGCGTAATCACTTTGGGTGAAAATACGATACACTTTATAACAAACCGGTGGATAAATAGTAAGTCAAAAGTGCCCTCACCCCCATTCTGAACAGTTTGTTATTTTTTCAACTCATCATGCTGATTTAATCCGGCCAGCTCCATTTTTCCACTCTGTGAACGGGTAAATGTCAGGCGCATATCGGTTTTGTAACGCTCGTTTTCAAGACGGTAGTTGAATACATAGCCATTGCCGGGGAGAGTTCCAAAGCTGATTGCCTGCGGATTTTTGAGTACCCCCACACTCTTCCGGGTTTGCTGGAACTTTGCTACAAATTGGCTTTCGCTGCCGATTTGCTTGAATCCGGTGGCAGCGTCCTTGTAGATGGCGGGAAAGTCACCGGTTTCCATTAAAGCAAGAACGCGAACGGCGGCAGCTTGCGCGTCTGCCTTGTCTTGAGGCGGAACAACGGGTACACCCGTCTTATCCTGGTGGGGTACGGCAGTTGCCGCGGCTTTTTCCTGCGCTGCGCCACTGTTTGTGCCGGACTTGTCCTGTTTTGATTGGCAGCCGATAAACATGACCAGGATAACGAGCATGAAAGCAGTTTTTATACATCTAATACAGTTCATTTCTAACTCCATGAGATAAGTCGTTTAACAATCAAAACACCGTCAGGATTGCAACATCAAATAGTACAGATCAGCCTTTTAAAACGCGGCGAATAGTACCAGCATAATTTTGCGGCCGTCCACGATATTAAGAGGAAAATAGCGCAGGAGTACGGCAGGTTTTTTTCACAAAAAGGCCGGCACCTGGGTGCCGGCCTTCAATTCATTTTCAGCAGAGTGGTGAGGGGGCAGCCCCCCTCACCGCGTCGCAACCAAGATTAGTACGTAATCGGACGGACAATGCGTTTCACGAAGCCGTGGTCGCCATTGCCCTGAGCGGCGTTGTGGTCATCGCAACCACCCCAGGTGTCAAGCAGCACGGTTGCAGGACCACCGGCGCCGGTAACGGAAGGACCGCGCAGGGCGCCCGTAGCGACATCGTTGGTGGCGTTTTCTCCGAGCGTATAGCAGCCGGCGCCTGCACTCTTGAGAGAGCCCGTAACGGTGTTGGCTGCTTCGTTTATTACCGTGGTGGCGGTCTGCTGCCAGTGTTTCTGCTCCCAGTTGGTATCTTTTGAGATGCCACCGGTGGTGTAGGGGTAGGGAACAGCGGTGGTCGAATTAACCGTGACTCCACCGGTAAAGCCGCCCAGAGTACCCGGAACAAACATGGCGTTGCCGAGACCGGGGAGGAAGCGTTCGATCTTGGTGGTATTGCCCATGCCGTCTATGTAAGCGCCGCCGGTTACGGAAGGATCAACCGTTTTGGTTACGGTGTTCTGGTTTTTAGCGGAGCCGTGGATACCGCCGTAAGCGTTGCCGGTGCCGGAGTTATGGCAGTTGGAGCACTGGATGCCGAAGATGTTGCCGAAGTCCGGTGCCTGCTCGCCGGCATATGCTGCTGGCGATGTGTTGCTCAGGCTGGTGAAGCGGCTGACGAACTGGGTGCCGTCTGTGGCCGCGCCGGTGGTGTAGCCGTTGAACGGCAGGGTGTTGCCGATACCGTTGCAGCGACCCTGCACGTCGTACTCTCCTGCATGTGACTGCTGGGCTGCTGCATCAGGCGCTGCGCCACCCAGGCCGGTACCAATAAAGACGCTGCCGTACTTGTTGAAGCTGTGACAGTTGTAGCAGACCAGGAAGGCGCGGTTCGGGTTGGTGTAGGTAACGACATTGGCGGCGCTGACTGTAAAGGCATTCTGCGTATGGCGCTGGTCGGTGCCGAGGGAGTTGCGCAGCAGGTACTCGTTGTTGGAGCCGTGGGCGCCGATTGCAGCCGGTGTCGGATCACCGTCCTTGTTAACGGAGGAACCGACTTTCCACTGGCCGACGGTGTGGCAGTCGCCGCAATGGAGGGTGGAGTCGTCGCCGAGGCCGGTTGCGGCGGTACCGTCAGTACCGAGCGGGATGTAAAGAGCATTGAAGTTGCCGGCATCATAGATGGTGCTGCGTGCGCCCTTCAGAAGCGCGGACGAGTTGCTGGCGAAAGTTGCAGGAGAAGCGATCTGGCGCGGGCCGGCTACACGTGTACGACCGGTGTAGCGCTTACCTTTTACGGCGTGGTGCGAGTTGTTGGTTGTATTGAACTGGCTGCTTGCATCAACAACGGCCGGACGCTGCATCTTGTCGTAACGGTTGGAGATCGTATCACCGAACGGGTTGCTGGCGGATGCCGTCTTGCCACGAGCATTAAGAGCATTTCTGTTGATGAATCCCTGAATCTGGATGCTCATTGCTGAAGTTGCGCCGTTGGCGTCATGGCAGCTCATGCAGAAATTATCCATGCCGGTGAAGTCGGCTTGCGCGGGTGCAGACGGATCCCACGCGAAGTCGGTATCATCGTCGGCATTGCGCAGATGGATTTTGGCATCAGCCATATGCTTGGTTTTATCAACAACAACTTGTCCATCAACTACTGTACCTTCCAGATGGCAGGCTGTGCAATGGGCGGCGTTAAGAGTTACACCGGTTACGTGATGTGACCATTTGGCAAACTCACCAGTGATTGCACGTACACCATTGTTGTCGTTGACCAGGTTCGCTGCATGCTGCGGCGCGGCTACGGAATGGCAAAGAACGCAGTCTTCGGTGGTTGGCACCAAGGCGCCGTGGACACTGCCTATGCGGGTGGCAGTGTGGCAATTAGCACAGCCGTTGCTGACAAAACCAGCCTTGGCCAGCTCAAAAAGCGGTGTAAGATCGGCACTGGTCGGAGCAAATCCGCCTGCGGTATGACAAGTAATGCACCTGTTAGCGGTTAACGGGTTGGGGAATGGAAGCGGACCAATACCATTGTGTTCGGCTCCACCGCCATGACAGCCCTCGCAACCGAGTCCATCGCTGAAATGTACCGATGCAGGAGTCGTTGGTGTTCCTACGAAATCTGCAACAATGGATGTCTTCGATACCGGATCGATTGTAGCTGCGTGGCAGTGCCTGCAGACGGCCTCGTCGGGGACTCTCGCTACACCCCCGGGATTACTGACCCCCTCCTTACTGGACGAACCGCAGCCATTCAACAGTGCAGCCAGAGAGAGCACACTCAACAGCATGAAACTTAGCTTCTTGATACTCATGGTTTTTCCTCCTCGTGTAGAATTTCCAGATGGTTATTAGAACGTTCCGGGTAGATGGCACTTCAGGCAGACCTTGCCATTGCTCCGGTCCTTTAAGTTACCGGATTTCCAGTTGCGGGGATGAGGCCTGACCTTGCCGCTGCTGTGGCACTGGATGCAGACATCGCCCTCGGGGTGACAGGCAGCGCATGACTGCAGATTCCTGCGGGCCTCGGTGGAATGTTCACCGATGGCAAATGAATACTGCTGACCATTGGGACCGAGCATCAGGTGCGACTTGATACGCAGCGACCCGGTAGGGAAGCGGCTGTGGCAGGAGTTGCAGTATTTCTGGTCATGGCAGCGGTAGCACTGCTGCGGATTATCCTTGGCCTTGAGCGGGTGGAGGCTGATAAAGTCGCTGCGGTGGCTCTTGGGCTTGTAGTCGCGGCCGAAATTCTCGACCGCAAGATCGTTGCCGTTGCCGCCGCCCTGATGGCAATCGAGGCACCATGACTGCTGATGGCACTCTTTGCACTTGGCGTTGGCCCTGCCGGCCAGGACACGATGGCCACGGGCCCAGTCGCTGTCATGGTTCAGTGCAATTCCTTCACTTTTATGGCAGGAATTGCATTCCTTGATCTCCATGCCGGCATATTCCTTGTGTGACGCCTTTTCTGCATACGACTGCTGCTGGAGATACACCAGGACGCATCCCAGAAGCGCAAATATGAAAAAGATTTTTTTCACTGATGTTCCCCCTTTCTAAAAGTCATAGTTGAAAACGGCACGGCCTTGCCAGTCGCTCTTGAAACGGGCATTGACGTCGTCTTCTATCCGCACGTTGGCGGACATGTTCTTGGCAAGTTTATACTTTGCGCCAACCCAGTACTTGCGGGCTGTTTCCTCGCCGGTAACGCGGTCACGCTCATAAACGTCGTAGTGAAGCCCGGCGGCCAGCTCCAGCGGTTTGATCGGTTCATAAGTCACTTCGGCGATGCCGCCGTTCAGACTGCCGCCATAACCTTTGCGCCGGTCATAGTTCAGGTTCAGTTGAACCTGCTCGATCGGGCGGATGCGGCAACCAACCTCGTAGACATCGGCATCGTCGGTCCCGAAATCTTCCTTGCTGTAGCCTGCGTTGACAGCGATCTTGTCGTTGATGGTGTAGTCAACCCGGAATACGCCTTCCTGGTAGCGGTCGACGGCAAAAACCGCAAATATCGAAGTAGAATCGAAGGTCGGATAGCTCTGGTACCACTCTCCGGTCAGAACCAGATTGGAAGTCGGGAAATACTTGACCCCGGCCAGAACCTCGTTGAATGTCTCGCTGGGCAAGTCAAATCTTGCATTGCTGTAGACCTTCAGTGAGTTGAGCAGGTACTGCTTGAACGACGCCCCCAGCTGGTCGCGGGCAAGGCCGTCCTTGTCGAATTTCATGAAGTAACTGAGTTCGGCGTCGGTGTTTTTGAAGCCGGCCAGATAAGCCGCGGCACCGAAGGCGAAGTCATGAACCTGCGTGGCTTCACCGTTGAGATCGAAAAATACGTTCCGGCCACCCATTACCGAGAAGGCCACCGGTCCGACGTTTTTCAACTCGATCTTGCCGCCGTCAATCAGAGCGCTACCGGCTGCGTAGTTGACAAACTGGCGGCCGAGGCGCAGATCCACCTTGTCATACAGGTCACGGTAGTCGCCGTACAGGTAGTACAAGCGACCATTAAGTCCCTCGCCGTTACGTACATCCTGGCTGAAGCGACCATATCCCTGGAAGGTGAGTTTATTGTCCTTGTCCAGATTGCTGACAGACAAGTTGAGATATTCGGCGAATTCAGCCTGCTTCTTCTCGGTAAATACGTTGTTGAACCACAGAAACTGGGTGGAGCTTCTGCCATGGATTTCCGCTGACCATGCTGCGCTCGCAGCAAAAAGCATAATTACGCCAGTCAGCAAGCAGAACAATCTTTTAAATACCATCAGAAACCTCCTTTCACAAGTAATACAATATCGATTATTGCCGACATACCATCATGGCCTTTTTGATTATTACACCTCCTATCAATCCAGCGTTTGTAACCTCATCATAAGATTACTGTAAATATAGTGAGGAACTCAGTGGGACAACTTTTCGGCACTTAGTTCAGCCATCATGCGAGCAGCGGTATTGATGCGCCGTGTAATATCTTCATGTAACTGATTACTGCGGTGATTTCGGCCCATGCTTTAAATACTCTTTATTCGGCGCTTGTCAAGCCGATCAGCCAAAAAAATTAGCGATATTCATGTTTATTTTCCATGTGCCAGTGAACTTATGTAAATAACAATGCAGCGTGTTAGCTGGTGAAATGGCGGCATGATCAACGGCACATCATTTTGATCAGGCGAAACAAACTTTCGACCGTGGTCACATAAGTCCATGATATGACTTCAAATATGTTTAGCAGTACTAATATATGGCATCAACCGGAAACCTGCCGAATGACGTATACACCGATCTATCTGCACTGACAAGCAAAAATCGAACCGACGAAGGCATACAAAAACGGACCCCGGGCAGCTGTAACATTGACAAACATGCCTCCGCATCATTATAGTACTGACATACTATGAAACATGGTCAGAGGAGTTTACACGTCATGCCGATGTACGAATACCGTTGCACAGCCTGCAACAACCAGTTTGAACTTCGTCAAAAATTTTCAGACCCACCCGCCAGCCAGTGCCCTGAATGCGGCGCTGAAGTAAAAAAGATGATCTCGTCCACCGCTTTCAGCCTGAAGGGTGACGGCTGGTTCAATACCGGCTACTGCCCGAAAACCGAGGCGCCGAAGCCTGCAGCCTGCAGCGGTTGCGCCTGTTCAGGAGAATAGCCTGCTAGATTGCCAGCAAATGTCCTATCGGCATGTTTCGCAAAAAGTTTAGCAGCTCTGGACGCATAACGAATGACTTTCACTCAGCCCGCGAAGGAACCCTCTCATGAAGGTCAAAAAAGCCGTTTTCCCGGTTGCCGGCCTTGGCACCCGTTTTCTCCCGGCGACCAAATCATCGCCCAAAGAGATGCTGCCTCTGATTGACAAGCCGTTGGTACAGTACGTCGTTGAAGAGGCGGTGGCTTCCGGCATCGAACAGATTCTTTTCGTGACCGGTCGCGGTAAACATAATATCGAGGATCACTTCGATATTTCCGTTGAGTTGGAGGCCCATCTTTTTGACAAGGGCAAGGACCGTGAGCTCTCGCGAGTGCGCGAAATCGCCGAGATGGTAAACATTTTCTATGTTCGGCAGCGGCAGGCCATGGGTCTCGGCCATGCCATTCTCTGTGCAAAGGATTTCGTCGGCAACGAACCCTTTGCCGTTCTGCTTGGAGACGACATTGTCGATAGCGAGCGCCCCTGCCTCGGTCAACTGCTGGAAGTTTTCAATCAGCAAGGGGGTTCGGTCCTGGCTCTGGAAAAAGTACCGATGGAAAACATCTCTTCGTATGGCTGTGTAGCGGCGGAACAGATCGACGCGCATACTTTCCATATAACCGACATGGTCGAAAAACCGTCTCGTGATGAAGCGCCCTCCGATATGGCTATCATCGGTCGCTACGTGCTGACTCCGCGAATTTTTGATATCCTCCTGGACCAGGAACCGGGTAAGGGGGGAGAAATTCAGCTGACCGATGCCATCCTGACATTGTCAAAAGAGGAAAATGTTTACGGCTGCCTGTTCGAGGGATTGCGCCACGATTGCGGCGACAAACTCGGTTTTTTGAAAGCCACCGTTGATATGGCACTCAAACGGCAAGAATTCAGTACTGAATTCGAAGCTTATCTGCGGCAGAGGCTAGGCTGTAATTGATTGTAGGTTACATAGGTGTAAAAACAGAAAGGCGACCTGAACAATGGTCGCCTTTCTGTTTTTGTAGGAGCGAGCGGTGACTCGCCCGCCTTTGATCCTGTTTGTTATCGGCTGCGGCAGGGCGACCCGACGGAATCGCCGCTACTTTTCCTCGGCGACCGCCTTTGTTGTGTCTCTTTTAGGTTCCCATCCCTGCCAGACAAATTCCGGATCCATCATCGGATCATAGTAACCGGGCTGGGGAACCATGCAGAAAACCGTTTCCACGACCCCGATCAGACCCCGATAAAAGGTCATACCAACCCCCTTGATCGGACCGATGACATAGCCGACTGCCCCCATATCCCGCCCGGTCAGGATCGTCTGCTTCGGAAACTCAATAACGCTGGTTAAAGTATTGGTAACCCCTCTAGTAAACTTGATGGCCATCTTTTGCGCAATCATTTCCGGCTGCTGATCGGCAGTCGCCAGACCCGGCGCCAGCACGGCAAAAACATACAAAAAAGCTGATAACAACAGAACCTTTTTCATACGATCTCCTTTTTCTAGGTGTATCGCAAACGCCCCGAACGATGGCAACAGTGCTGGTTTCTGCAGCAGTGGCGCAAGCATTGTGCCCCTGTAACGCACGTACCCTCTTACCACAAAGAATTTAGGGTTGCAAGCTTCACAGGTCAAAAAGAGTCGGCTCCTGCGGCAAAAACGGCTCAAACCTTTTTTTCACATGGCGCAGCTTTTCGATGTAGTACTGAACATTGATATCCGGATGCGCCGGATCAAAAGCGGTCACAGGACGGCACTGTTCGTACGCGGTTGCATCCCTGCCGGAACCGCTGACATAGTAGCTGACGTGGTCACCGGCACGGTAGATTCTGCCTGAAGCGAGGGCGATTTCAAACGCGGCCGAACGATTGCGCTTGCCCGATCGCAGCTTTTCACTATAGCTGCCCGGTGACTCGTTGAGCGTCTCGCTGCGGGCCACCCAGGCAACATCCAGGGCTCGTGAGCGAAGACCGGCACAATACTCCTCGTACAAACGCTCGACGGTATCCCCATTGCCGGTCAGCAAACGTTCGATAACATTCCTTATGAATTCCCGCAGGCACTGTTCCAACCCACGTGAACGAAGCCCGCTCCCCTTGATGATGATCCTGCCGTCATACTCCTGCAGGGCATAATTTTTTGTTTTATAGGCGAACATGGATCGATAGCGTCCGTCAAGTTCGACCTCGATCCCTTCCGGCAGCATCCCGGAAACGCGTTCCACCAACGCCTGTTCCGCCTCTTCGGTTGCGCATGTCGCCGGCGGCCTGAAATAAACACCGTCGGTATCGACCTCCACCGGCCTGGCTCCTTCAGACAAGAGCAGGTCAATCATGTTTCTGATCGTGACCCGGCCCAAACGGGTCACTTCGGCAGCGGCAGCCGGATCGGAGAAGTTGTGCATGGCGGCTCCCAGATAGCCATAGAACGAATTGATCAGCACCTTGAACACCTGCTGAAGCGCATCATAATAGTGACGCTCCGAATCCTCCCCGGAATTCCGGGCCAACTGCTTGGCGGTCAGCCTGAAACTGCGCAGTTCAGCCAGCATCGGGAGAAACAGTCCAAGAGTTTCTTTGGCTGGAGCAAGTTTATATGTCAGCATCAATGACGGGTAGAGTGACGCCACGTCACAATGGACGATCGGTCCGACAACCCCCTGTACTGAAGACTCCGTATACCCCCCTTCGAAAGGAGCGGCAGCGGAAGTACGGCTTGGAATGGCGTGGCCTCGATGCAGGTATTCGCGCAGAAAGAGAGAATTGATGCGGGTGGCATTGCCGCGAATGACGCAGTTTTGAAAGGAATAAGGGAACATGCGGCTCTGCAGAAACCAGGGGTAGCCGAGCAGCCGGAACAGGGAGAGCGTCTCCCGGACATCATCCAGATTGTAGGAAAAGAGCTGCTCCGGAGAATCGTGAAATGCAGCCGAAATTTCGGTACCATCCAGGTAGGTGCGATCTTCGGCCTCAATACCGAAATGACGTGCTACGGCTTTGAGTCCATGGCTTTCAAGATTACGTCCGGACACATCATACAGCTGCACCAGAAAATAGGTATCGATAACATGCCGGCCATAGAGGTCCCAGCGCGGATATTCAAGGTTTTTGTCGGCAAGAGTCCAGCGGGCATGAGGGTTTATATGCGGCGACGACCCGTTGCGGCCCCAGTTCAGAGTGATCCCGTGCATCTTAGCCCGTTTGCCGATGTAGTCGAGGTCAAAGCGAAAAATATTATGACCGGTGATGACGTCAGGATCACAACGCTGGACTACACCGTTCAGCGCTCGCAACAGCTCCGCTTCAGTCATCAGATCGCCCCGCAGTACGATCTCCTCGCCATGAGAATCCTTGAGCGCAATCGAAATGATCCGGTCCTCCGGGCGTTCCGGATTCGAAAAGCCGTACCCCTTGGCGCAGTCTGTTTCAATATCGAGCGCAAGGCAGCGGAGTTCGGAGAATTCGAGACCCTTGAAGAGCGTGGTTCCACTGGCCAGCATATACTGGTGAGAAAGGTCGGGCAGGAACAGATAGGGGGCATCGGAAGCCGAATATCCTTTGCCGGTTTTTGCCGCCAAAAAATCGCGGGCGGCCAAACAGTCGCTCCAGGAATCAAACAGCAGCTGGCAGCAAAAAAAGTCGTCACCGTCCAGCCGACGCACGGCACATGGGACACGACAACCGGAAACCACTCCCGGATCATTGACGAGGATAAACGGCTGAAACGGTTCATCTTGGAAATGGACACGCCCGTCGGTTCTGAAAAAGAGCCTGATAAAGTGCCCGACCGATTCCACCGCGATGATGCCGGATCGTCCGTCATGCCCGAAAAGCAGCGGGTTATGTTCTATTGCGCTGGTTGGCATGGCGGTTCTCACAATTCGGATAAAAAAACAGGGCGGTTGAACACCGCCCCATTATACTCGTCTTAGTCTAGATACCCGCTTTCTGTTTCAGCAGGGCGGCCTTGTCGGTCCGCTCCCAGCTGAATTCGGGCAACTCTCGGCCGAAGTGACCGTACGCCGCGGTTTTGCGATAGATCGGGCGAAGCAGGTCAAGCTGTTCTATGATGGCGCGCGGGCGCATGTCGAATGTTTCGCGGACCAAAGCTGACAGGCGATCTTCGGACAGCTTTCCGGTGCCGAAGGTATGAACCATGATCGAGACCGGCTGGGCAACTCCGATGGCGTAAGCCACCTGCACTTCGCAGCGGTCGCAGAGACCGGCGGCGACCAGATTCTTGGCGACATAGCGACCCATGTAAGCGGCCGAACGGTCGACCTTGGAAGGGTCCTTGCCGGAAAAAGCGCCGCCGCCATGGCGGCCCATGCCGCCGTACGTATCGACGATGATCTTGCGGCCGGTCAACCCGCAGTCACCCATCGGGCCGCCGACCACGAAGCGCCCGGTCGGGTTGATGAAGTAGCGGGTATCGGCATCCAGCAGATGGGCCGGTATAACCTTTCTGACGACTTCCGCGATCACCTCTTCCTCGATTCTCTTGTGAGTTACGTCAGGAGTATGCTGGGTGGAGATGACAACCGTGTCGATGCGGGCCGGCTTGCCGTCAACATACTCAACCGACACCTGGGACTTTGAGTCCGGACGGAGGAAGTCCAGCTTACCGGACTTGCGCACTTCGGCCAGCCTGGCTACGAGCTGGTGGGCCAGCTGGATCGGCATCGGCATGAGTTCGGGAGTTTCATTGCAGGCATAACCGAACATCAGACCCTGGTCGCCGGCGCCCTGCTCCTTGTGCAGCCCCTCCCCTTCGGAGACGCCCTGGGATATATCGGGCGACTGGCGGTCGATAGAGACCAGCACGGCACAGGTATCGGCATCAAAGCCCATCTCGGAATCGGTGTAGCCGATTTCCTTGATGGTCTTGCGAGCAATCTCGGAATAGTTGATAACGGCATTGGTGGTGATCTCGCCGGCGATGACCGCCATGCCGGTGGTCACCAGGGTCTCGCAAGCCACGCGGGCGGTGGGGTCCTGGGCCAATATTGCATCGAGGATAGCGTCGGACACCTGATCGGCGACCTTGTCTGGATGCCCTTCGGATACGGATTCGGAGGTGAAGATGAATTTTTCTGCCATGACTGTTGACTCCTCTCGGTTCTACATAAATTTTCATACACGGATTATTTTATTGACCCGTAAAAATATAGCCATGCCGCTGATTTGTCAAGCAAAGATAGGGCTGGCAACTATTCCGTTTGACTTCATGGCGGCAAATTGGGCAGTATGATATGAATGTATATATAAACCATTTGCGGGAGCGTCTTTCAGACGCCGTCATGCGGCAACATGCCGCTCCTGCGATTTTTAACGCAAATCGACCTGAGGAGGTAGCCATGCCCAGAGCAGTCCTTTTTTTACTTGCTTTTTTTACCTGCGCAGCACTTCCCGCTTTAATATCCGCAGCAGCCAGACGTCCGGACGACATCTGGAACTACTACCATTTTGACGGTAAAGCCTTCACTCCGGGTCCGGCAATAGACGGCAGCGCTTTTGTTGCCGTACGCGAGAAGGCGCGGCCGGTCGTCTTGACAGCCCAGACAGCGGATATTGAACAGACCTCTCTTCCTGATGGAGCGGGAGTCATTGCCGGGATCTGCTACCTTCAAAGTTCCGGAGGCAAACTAGTCGCCGGCAGCGAATTTATACCCTGCCAACGAGTGCCGCTCCTGATCTCCGCTGGTGGCAAACAGTTTGTGACGGTACAGACCGATGACCGTGGCTATTTTTTGGCGGTTCTGCCGGCCGGAGCCTATACCATCGGCAGTGGGCCGTTTACTGCCAGGATCACCGTTGAGCGCGGCGTGACTACACTTGTCCCGTTCAGGGCCGGCAAAAGGATGGTGGACTGATGATTGCGTATTTCGCACGATTGCACCCATATTTTTCCTAGCCACATAATCCCGTTTAAAGAGAGATCCCATGCCAACACTTTTCAAAAGAGTCCTGATCGCCTGCTTTTTTGCACTTCCCACCCTCGCTTTCGCTGCCGGCAACGGGGCCGATGTAAAACCAGCGGCTCCACCGCAGACTGCGGTCTCAGCAGCGGCCGAGACGGCACCAAAACCGGCAACAACACAGACAGCCCGCATCGGCTATGTGGATATTGTCCGCATCGGCACGGAATCAGAGCGGGGCAAGGCACTCAAGACCCTGCTCACAGAGAGGAAAGACAAACTTCAGGGGAAAATAGAGGAAAAAAAGAAAGCACTTGATAAGCTGAAGACATCCATTGAGGCGAAGATTGCAGCAATGACTCCAAAACAGCGTGAAGCCAAATCAAAGGAATTCCAGAAGAAGCTGGAAGAGCTCCAGAAGCTTGCCCAGACGTCGGAAGAAGAGTTTTTTACCCTGCAGGAAAAAGAGACCAAGTCTCTCTACGATGCGGTTGAACAGGCGGCGGTGGCTCACGGTAAAGCCGGCGGATTCGCGGCCATTGTGGTCAAAAAGGAACTGCTTTATATCGGCAGCAATGTCGATACGCAGGATGTGACCGACGCCCTGATCAAGGAGTTGAACCAGACCGGCCAAATCAAGTAGCTTCAGGGCGTGTCAACAGTTCCCACGTAGCAAGTTTATTCAACGCTTCGGCATCGCTGACGCCGCACATCTCCACGTTCGGCCGCAGGCTGCGGCATACAGCCGGCCGCTCGGGCCGCCCAAAGATCCGGCAGCGGTTGTCGACAGTCAATTGAGAGCAGCGTACTCCGGCCGGCTTGCCATCAGACATGCCGGGAATCGGTGAAGATATTGATGGTGCAACACAGCAGGCGGCACACCCAACACGACATTCCATAATCGTTCGTTTTCCGAAATCCCACTCGGTTCCCCTTTATTTATGGGGGAACCGAGTGGGATTTGATATTTAATACCGGTACTGCTCCGTTTTGTAAGGACCCTGCTTAGGTACACCGATATAGGCGGCCTGCTCGTCGGTCAGGACGCTCAGCTGCGCATTAAGTTTTTTCAGCTGCAACCGGGCCACCTTCTCATCCAGATGCTTGGGAAGGACATAGACCCCGACCGGATACTTGCCAGGATTGCAGAACAGCTCGATCTGGGCAATTGTCTGGTTGGCGAAGGAGGAGGACATGACATAGCTGGGGTGGCCCGTGCCGCAGCCCAGGTTGACCAGACGCCCCTTGGCCAGCAGGATGATGCGCTTGCCGTCCGGAAAGATGACATGATCAACCTGAGGTTTGATCTCTTCCCATTGGTATTTTTCCAGTGCAGCGACTTCGATCTCATTGTCGAAATGGCCGATGTTGCAGACGATGGCCTGGTCCTTCATGACTGCCATGTGAGCATGGGTGATGACATGGTAGTTGCCGGTGCAGGTCACGAAGATATCGGCCTTGTCGGCGGCGTACTCCATGGTCACCACGCGGTACCCTTCCATGGCGGCCTGCAGGGCACAAATCGGATCGACTTCCGTTACCCATACCTGGGCCGACAGAGCGCGCATCGCCTGGGCCGAGCCCTTGCCGACATCGCCGTAGCCGCAGATCAGGGCGACCTTGCCGGCGATCATCACGTCGGTGGCGCGCTTGATGCCGTCCACCAGCGATTCGCGGCAGCCGTAGAGGTTGTCGAACTTGGACTTGGTGACCGAGTCGTTGACGTTGATGGCCGGAAATTTCAAGTCGCCCCGCTCGTGCATCTGGTAGAGGCGGTGTACACCGGTGGTGGTTTCCTCGGTAACACCCTTGATCTGTGCCAGACGGGTGGAGTACCAGGTCGGAGCAACGGACAGCTTGGCCTTTATCGCGGCAAAGAGGATTATTTCCTCCTCGGAACCGGGCTTGGCGAGCACCGAGATATCCTTTTCAGCCCTGGCGCCCAGGTGCAGCAGCAGGGTGGCATCGCCGCCGTCGTCCAGAATCATGTTGGAGAAACCGCCATCCTTCCATTCGAAGATGCGATGGGTATAGTCCCAGTACTGCTCCAGGGTCTCGCCCTTGACGGCGAAAACCGGCACACCTGAGGCGGCGATGGCGGCGGCGGCATGATCCTGAGTCGAAAAGATGTTGCAGGAAGCCCAGCGAACCTCGGCTCCCAGCGCGGTCAGGGTTTCGATCAGCACGGCCGTCTGGATGGTCATATGCAGCGAGCCGGTTATACGGGCGTTCTTCAGGGGCTGGCTAGCGGCAAACTCCTCGCGGATAGCCATCAGTCCGGGCATCTCGGTCTCGGCGATCCTGATTTCCTTGCGGCCCCAATCGGCCAGCTTAAGGTCTGCTACGATGTAATCTTGTGACATGGTTGTTCTCCTTTTCGTTGTGATGCTTCCTGTAGTGAATTAATAATTTCAGCCTCTCCCCTGACCAGCAATACCGACTCCTGTCCTGCAACCGCGGCAATGTGCTCGATGGCAATGCCCGCAAAACCTGCAAGTTTCAGCCACTCGACAAGTTCACCTTCCTCAAACCCCAGCCATTGATCGGCCAGCTGCTCGCGTGCCGCCTCGCGCTCGTGGCGGGCCAGGTCTGCCAGCAACACCACTCCGCCGGGAGTCAGCACCCGCCGGATCTCGGACAGCACCGCCGCCGGATCGGCCGCATGGTGCAGAACCATGTTGGCGACCACACACCCGACCGATCCGTCGGGCAGCGGCAGGTGGGTCATTTCCCCAAGGCGGAGTTCGACTCCGCTCACTCCATCATTCGTGAGCCGGCGCCTGGCCTCTTCGATCATCGCCGGAGAGTGATCAACGCCAATCACCCTGGACGACCGCGCCGCCAATTCGATCAGCAGGCCGCCGGTGCCGACGCCGATCTCCAATACAACGGCATCTTCCGGCACCAGCTTCAGCAGAAGTTGCCGGTACTCCGGCACCGGCAGCAGGGTTCGCGCAAGATCGTCCCACTGACGGGCATGCCGGTCAAAAAATTCCTGACTGCGCCGCCGCCGTTCCTCCAGCACAGCAGCAACGGCGGCCAGGTCACGGCTCCGTTCGGGCAGTGACTCCAGTTCCCGCTCAAACGCCTGGCGGATGGCGCCGAAAAAGCCGTTCCCTTCGCCGACCCGGTAATAACTCCAGGTTCCCTGATGCTTGACGGTCAGTATGCCGGCTTCAGTCAAAATTTTCAGGTGGCGCGAAATGCGCGACTGCCCCATCCCCATGATGCGGGTCAGCTCCTGCACGGTGAATTCACCGGAAAGGAGCATCGCTGTCAGGCGCAGGCGGCAGGGATCGGCCAAGGCTTTGAGTGTGTCAAGCATGATACATCGGATATCCCGGTTATTATAAATCAACTTTTATTGATATAGCACCATGCGGCATGTATTTCAAGCACAAAAAAACCGCCGGCAGGACACGGCGGTTTAAATCTCTGCTTTTCTGTTGCTGCTTCATACAGTTTTTCCACCCGGCATTTTCGATAAATCCATGTCATGAATCGAAAATTACATCCATTGCCCCTTGCACCGTTGAAACCCCTTCGAGGCGGATCCCCCGTTTCTTAAGACGTTTCAGGCTGCCGGCCGGGATAATGCAGCGTTTGAAGCCGAGTTTCTCTGCTTCGGCAATGCGCAATTCCGGCTGGGTGACTGCCCGCACCTCCCCCGCCAGACCGACCTCACCGAATATAACGGTATCGGGCGGGATCGCTTTATCGAGGTGACTGGAAGCGACCGCCATGATCATCGCCAGGTCGGCGGCCGGCTCGTTCAGCCTCGCCCCGCCGGCCGCATTCAAAAAGATATCCTGTCCGGCCATGTGCAAACCGACCTTCTTTTCAAGGACCGCGACCAGCAGAGCCAGGCGATTATGGTCAACCCCGATCGTCGTCCGGCGGGGGACGCCGTAGGACGATGGCGTTACCAGCGCCTGGAGCTCAACCAGCAGCGGCCGGCTTCCCTCCAGCGAGGTGGTGACGACCGAGCCGGACACGCCGAGCGGGCGTTCGGACAGGAACAGTTCGGAAGGGTTGGCGACCCCGCACAGTCCCTCCTGTTTCATCTCGAACACCCCGATTTCGTTGGTCGAACCGAAACGGTTTTTGACCGCCCGCAGGATCCGGAACGGATGGCTGCCATCCCCCTCGAAATAGAGCACCGTGTCAACCATATGTTCCAGCACGCGAGGACCGGCAATCGAGCCGTCCTTGGTCACATGTCCGACGATGAATATCGGGATGTCACTCCCCTTGGCAAGCAGCATCAGCTTGCCGGCCGATTCCCGCACCTGGCTGACGCTGCCGGGAGCGGATTCAAGAGCTGAGGTCCAGACGGTCTGGATCGAGTCGACCACCATTGCCGCCGGCTTCATGGTGGCAGCCTGGTTGAGGATCGCCTCCAGCGAATTTTCGGCAAGGATCAGCAGATTTTTGCTCGATGCGCCGAGACGCTCGCCCCTTAGCCTGGTCTGGGAAGCGGATTCCTCACCTGAAACGTACAGCACTTTTCCGGCTTCTTCTGCAAGGGTATGCATCGCCTGCAACAGCAGCGTTGATTTGCCGATGCCGGGATCGCCGCCGATCAGCACCAGCGATCCGGGAACGATACCCCCTCCCAAAACCCGGTCGAGCTCTCCGATACCGGTCGGCCTGCGTGTCTCCGTCTGCGGAGGAACGTCGCAAATCGGCACCGGGATCGCGCCCCCTGCCGGACGGGCCGCATGTGAAACTTTGATGACGGCCTCTTCCACCAGGCTGTTCCAGGACCCGCAGTCGGGACATTTGCCGAGCCATTTGGGGGACTGGCTGCCGCATTTCTGGCAGGTAAAGATTGTTTTATGCTTCATACGCCCCCTCATTTTTACGTTCAAAAATCCCGTGTAACGGCCAGCATTTTGGGAAAGACATTTGTGGTACACTATGACATAATTTCGGACTGCAACACAAGGAACGACCATGGATTTCTATCGACCGGCAACAACCCAGGGTACTCTTGACGGACTCGCCACCTTTTATCGCGCCGTGCGGGCGTGGAGGTTTTATCCGAAAGGTCATCCGACTCGTCGCAGCGCCCTGATCCTGGCCCACTCAGTGCTGCTGGAGCTGCTGGATGGCAATACGCTTTCACTCGTCTGCGGCCGCACCGGTTTCAGCTTTCCGGATGGAGAATCTATCAAAGATGCTTCATGGGTTACGGCCGCTCTTGCTTATGAGCTGTTTGTTCGCCGGATTCAAAAGATATCGATATTCCCCGACCTGCACCTGGAAGATCTGGTTGAGTTATGCAGGATCTTGAACCTGTCCCCCGAAGAGATCCAGTTATCCGGCGGCATCGACGCCATGATGGCGGCGCGTGGTGTCCGCACCATCTGGGTAAATGAATTTGATCTGGCGGTTATCCGCGGAAAACGCCAAAAGGTCGAACAAACCGGGATTATTCCCCAGGGTATTGATGAAGTTGAACAGGGCGGTGACTCTACACCCGTTTTTGAACCGCAATCGTCACAGCCGGATGCGCCCCTTCCGGAACTGCAGCTGCAGGCCGTGATGGAACGGTTGACAACCTGCAACGATGACGACATCTACCTGATGCTGACCCGCCAGGCTGTTACCTGTGCAGACAATCTCCGATCATTTCATGAATCGCATCTGCTTTTACCGCTGATTGATTTGCTTGTCCGCCACTCTAGAGACAATACCCGCAGTGAAATCGTGAGGGAGAGAGCACAGTTTGCGATAGAGCAGATCATGGCGACTGGCGAAATCCTGCAGATCGTGCTTGCGCGGACTGAGCGGGGCGATGAGGTGTCGAAAGAGACTCTTCAAGCGGTTCTAACGGTCGGCGGCGCCGCGGCAATTGCGGAAGCTGTCGAGCTGATGGGCCGAACCAGCGACCTTAAGGTCAGAAAAATGCTTTCCACCATACTGGGGAGCCTGGGTGAAGCGGCCGTACCGGTGCTTCTGGATTTGATGCATGATACCCGCTGGTTCATCACGCGAAATATCTGCGCAATTCTCGGCTCCATCGCCAGCCGCACCGCGCTGACGGCGCTGACTAAGTGCCTGCATCATCCGGACCTCCGCGTGCGAAAAGAAGCGCTTCGCAGCCTGGCCCATGTTGGCGGACATGAAGCCGAGGCAGCTATTCTAGCGGTTCTGCGCGGGACCGATGCAGCGGTGCATCGACAGGCGATCGCTTCGCTGGGCGGCATGAAAAGCAGAAGATCGTTAGTCGAACTCATGAAAATTGCGTGTTCAAGAGACCTGTTTTTAAAATCGCTCCCCATAAAAATCGATGCTTTGGCGGCCATCGCATCGATCGGTGACCGGCAGGTGACCCCGCATCTCATTGCACTCCTTGAGGAGCGGCATCTACTGGCTGCAGCACGCGGAAAGCTGTTTAAGGCTGCTATAGCCTCATGCCTGGGCAAACTGGGTGATACCAGAGCCGTGCCGATCCTCAAGAACATGGCTTCCGCGGGTGGAGAACTTGGCTCTGCATGCTCGGAAGCACTTTTAATGATAGAAAAATCGGAAGGAAGACCCGATGAGAGCCCTTGACAAACCGAACGCACTCAGACTGATCACGCTTTTTTCCGGTGCGGTTAAAGGAATGGCCTTTTACCCCGCTTCGCACCCGGCGATCAGGCAACCGCTCATGGAACTGTACAAGATTCTGACAACGGCTCTCACTGAGGGCGAGCAGATTTCCTGGGGTCTTCTCGACGGCATCATGTTCCTTGACGATCACCTCTTTATCTCGCCCTCTGCTGCTGTCGCCGACCTGACGAACCGCATGCTGGAGAAGGAGATAAGCCGGGTTGTGGTGACCTCATCGGTCAGCTTTGATGAGCTGGCATCATTCATAAAACTCATCTCCGCCAAGGGTGTTAGCTGCGACACCCTTTCACGTCAAATGAAGGAGCAGGGGATCACCGCCTTTAAACTTGTTTGCCATGGAGACGAGCATATAATTCAAGCGGATGACGAACTTGAAGGCGACTCAACGGGTGCTCATGTTGAAACGTACGGCGGGGCGCTCTCAGCTGTCAGGACAATCTGCCTCGACATTGAACGCGGCCGCATACCCGGCAGCGCCCCGCTGATAAAGGTTGTTGATCAGATGGTCGGAATCACGATGCGGGAACCGTCGGCGATGCTCGGCTTAACCATGATCAAGGATTATGACAACTACACCTACAATCACTGCGTCAATGTCGGCATTCTGGCGATGGCATTAGGGGCGACACTCGGCCTGGATGCTACGGCAGTCAGGGATCTGGGAATTGCCGGACAGCTGCATGACATCGGCAAGACCATGATTCCAAAGGCTATCCTTAACAAACCGGGCAAGCTTTCCAGCGCCGATTTTGATGAGATGAAGCGGCATCCCGAACTCGGGGCCAAAATCATTCGTGAAATGGAAGGACTGGCACCGGATATCGCATCAGCAGTGCTGGGCCACCACCTGCATTATGACCGGTGCGGATATCCTGAATGGGCAAACGAGCTCCAGTTCAACCAGATGATTGACATTATTGCCGTTGCAGACACCTACGATGCCATTACGACGCTGCGCGTCTACCAGCAACCGATCAACCCGAAGACCGCATTGAACGAGATGCATAAACTGGTAAAAACAATTCTGGACGATGCGATTTTTAAACGTTTTGTTGAAATGATGGGCAACTATCCGGTTGGCACTCTCGTACGGCTTGACAACAACGAGGTTGCGATGGTGACTCGCCCAAACCCCATGGATGAAAACACGCCGTTGGTGAGCATTCTGATTGATGGTGACGGCAATCGGCTATCCGCGCCTCGCGTACAGGCACTGGCCGGTTATGACGGGCCTCTCTATGCCCGGATAGTGGCTGTTGTCGATCCGCAGTTGAAAAACATCGACATCGGGAGATTGTTCGCGAGTGGGCACTATTAAAGCGGCAAAAAGCTGAGTGCGGTGGCCGCCGCCTGGCGGGTTGAGGCATGATGGGACGTCAGAAGCCCCTGGATTTGGCCTAACGAATTCCGGTCTTTGAGCATGGCCAGGGTTAGTGCCGCTTCGGCTTCCAGTACACCGTCACTCGCACCCAGAAAGGGTCGCAGTTTGGCGATTATTTCCGGCGTACCCGGAAAATTACGCAACGCAGCTATCGCCCGACCCTGAACAGTCGAGTTCTCATCGCCTAGAAGCTCAACCAGGATCGTGTGAACAGACGGCAAGGCCAGCTTTCCCAGCACCGCTACGGCAACCGAACGAATATCCGTTTCAGGCCGCCGGGCACAATAGACAAGCGGCGGCAGCACCTTCTCTCCGCCAATCTCGCCCAGAGCATAGATTGCGCCGATTCGGGCGGCCATGTTTCCTGTTTTCAGTGTTGCAAGTATTTCATCAATACCGCCGGTCGCTTCCAGCTTTTCAATTGCTTCGGCTGCCGCGATCCGAACCCCCGCTGCCGGATCTTTCAACAGCGGCCGCAATGAGTCTATACGTGAGCGAATATCTTCATTCATGACAATCTATGTAACAGAAACAGGCGGATGGCACAATTGCAAAGTGATTATTTGCAGCCTGTACACGAGATAGCAATTCTGATACATTGGCAAATAATTCGATATCATATTCGGAAATGAAAACGAGCTGTTGCTGCCTCAATGCCGCGGCTGGCTGCACGCAATAAAAAGGAGATCACACATCATGATGGGACCGATAGAAATCAAACCGGGGCTTTACTGGATCGGATCGGAGGATCCGGATCTGCGCGTCTTTGACGATCTTTTCCCGACGGAACATGGCACCAGTTACAATGCTTACCTGCTTAAAGGGACCGATAAAACCGTTCTTATCGACACGGTCGATGAAAGATTTGTTGATGAATACATGGACAAGGTCAGATCACTGGTAGACCCTAAAACCATCGACTACATCATCGTCAATCATACCGAGCATGACCACTCCGGTTCGCTGGCGTATCTGCTGGAGCAGGCGCCGCAGGCGGTTGTCTATTGTTCGACCGCCGCCAAAAACTTTCTCGGCAATATCCTTATCAAACCGGCCATCTGCCAAACCGTCAAGGATGGGGACACCCTCGATCTGGGGGGGCGCACGCTCCGCTTTATCACCGCCCCTTTTCTTCATTGGCCCGACACGATCTTCACCAGGCTGGAGGAGGAGAATATCCTCTTTTCCTGTGATGCGTTTGCGGCCCACTACTGGCAGGCCGGACACATTTTCAACGATGAAGTCGAGGATTTCACCTCGGCCCGCCATTTTTATTTCGACTGCATCTTCCGCCCCTTCAAGGACAAGGTGCTGTCAGCCGTGGAGAAGATTCGCCACGATGTGATCGACATGATCTGCCCCAGTCACGGGCCAATCATCAGGCGTGACCCGTGGAAAGTTATCCAGCAGTTTGAAAGTTGGAGCAAACCGACTTCACAGAGCAAAAAGATAGTTCTCCTGTATCTCTCCCCGCACGGCAGCACCGAAAAGATGGCCCACGCCGTTGCCGCCGGCGCCGCACATGACGGGATAGAGGTTATCAGCTACCATATCAACAGTCTGAGTTCCGGCGAACTGCGCACTTTGATGGAAGAGGCCGATGCCCTGATTTTCGGTATCCCGACGTTTAACCGTGATATTGCAAAGCCGATGTGGGAAGTGCTGGCCTATCTCAGCACCGTAACGTTGAAGACCAACCTGGCGGGAATCTTCGGCAGCTACGGTTGGAGCGGCGAGGCCTGCAAGATGGCGGAAGACCGCTTGAAGAGTCTCGGCTTCAAGCTGGTGAGCGAAACGGTGCGGATACAGTTTTCACCGAAACAGGAAGCACTCGAACAGTGCGAAGCGCTCGGACGGGCGGCGGCTGAAGCGGTGGCGGCAAGATAAGATCTGTTATAATTCTTATTGTTGATACAGAAAGAGGCGGGCACAGTGCCCGCCTCTTTCTGTATGTTCCCACTCTACGAGTTTATCTCGTGCCCGTACATCATCACCAGCCTCGCCCGGTTTTCCAGACAGAGCGGGCACAGCTCCCCGCCATCCTTCCAGACCTCGCCGGCCAGCCATTCACCAGCCTCGGCATACTGGGACTGCGCAGCGTTTTCGTCATAATCCTTCTTGCACATTGTACAGGTTTTCAACCTTCGCCTCCGGCAAGCGCCCGGGCGTACTCGCGGCGCAGCTCGGCCTGGTCCGCCGTGCCGATGATGCTCCACGGCATAATTTCATCCGCGGCGATCGTCCGCCCCACGTACCGATCCGTATCGATCCCGCAGGATCTGGCAGCCTTTTTGAGGTTCGCTCCCCCGGCCATTTCGATCAGCAGCGGTGACAGGCGGCGGTCTCCGCGCGACAAAAGCGCCTGCAGATACGATTCCCGCAGGCTTTCGACCTTCAGCTTGACATTGGAGAGGCGTTTCAGGCGGGACTCCAGCAGCTTGACCTTGCGCTCCAGCGAAGAGAGCGGCTCCATACCGCACCATTGAAACGGGGTAAAAGGCTTGGGTATGAACGGATTGACCGAGACGGTAATTTCTCCCAGCCGCTTGTTGGCGCGGCCCCGTTCGATGACCCGCTCGCGGATCGTCTCAACCAGACGGACCATTTCGTCCAGGTCGGCATCCGTTTCGGTCGGAAGACCAATGATGAAGTAGAGCTTCAGATTGAGGATGTCGCGGTCGATCAACCTCCCGCAGGCATCCAGGATCTGCGCTTCGGTCAGGTTTTTACGGATCACGTCGCGCATCCGCTGCGAGCCACCCTCCGGAGCCAGTGAGATGGTTTTGTGGCCGCTGGCGATCAGGGCATCCAGCATGTCATGATCAATGCGATCAATCCGCAGCGATGAAACCGAGACCTTGGCCCCCTTTCCAACTATGTAGCGGCAGAGCCGGCCGATCTCAGCGTAATCGGACACGGCAGCGCCGACCAGCCCCACTTTGTTCCGATGGGCAAGCCCCTGGTCGATCAGGGCAACGACGTGATCGAACGGTTGCTGGCGGAAGGCGCCGTAGATAAAACCGGAGCTGCAGAAGCGGCAGCCGCGAGGACAGCCACGGCTGACTTCTACCAGGTACATGTCTCCAAACTCGGTGTTTTCGGTCAGGATCTGTGACGCGGATGGTTCGTGCTGTTCCAGGCAGACCGATACGCGAGTGACCGGCAGCGGAGCAGCGGCTCTCGTATCGTACCCGGCCAATGTTCCTTCCTGATAGCGAGGGAGGTAAAAAGATGGGACGTATACTCCGGAAATCGCGGAGAGTGCCAGCAGCAGCCCTTGCCTGCCGTTATCGACGGGGGAGAGCAGCGCGGCAACCATTTTGGGAATGACATCTTCACCCTCACCGATGCAGATAGCGTCGATGAAATCGGCGACCGGTTCCGGATTGATAAAGAAGGCGGCGCCGCCGGCGATGATCAGCGGATCGGACTGGCGGCGCGCGCTGGAGTAAAGCGGAATACGCGCCAGGTTGAGGATCAGGGGGATATTCAGGTAGTCCGGCTCGAACGAGGTTGAAAAGGCGATCACATCGAAATCAGCCAGGGGGGTTGAAGACTCCAGCGAGAGCAGCGGCGTTCCGCTGCGCCGGTATTCTTCGAGATCATCACGATCGGGAAGGAAGCCGCGCTCACAGCGTATGTCGGTGGAGTCGGCCAGAAGCGAATACACCGTCTGAAAGCCCAGGTTGCTCATGCCGGTCTGATAGCGGCTTGGGGAGACAAGGCATATGGAAATCTGCCCTACCCGCCCATGCGGATGAAGATGCGTCTCCGCCTGGAGCAGGGCTCTTTGTCTGTTCCGGATGCTGCTGCTCATTGCAGCCGAACCGCCGGCACGGCAATTTTTTCCGGCAGATACCCGCGGATATTATTTCCCATTGGAATATCCTCCTTTATTACGGCGCGACGAATATACCATGAATCATAACAGGATTGAGTACTGCATAAAAAAAACGCCGACTAAGCGGCGTTTTTGTAATCAGGACCTGCAGAGTGAACAAAGTCTCACGCTTTTGCAAGCGATACAAACTGTGGAAAGGAGGCGGAACCGGTGAGACTGTTTATGGCCGTGGTTCCGAAGTGAGCCGGCACAAACAGGGCACCGTTCTGCAACCGCTCTGACGGCCGGGCTTTCAGCGAGACGCTGCCCGTATCCGAAGTGATTTTAAGAACATCTCCGGCACCGGCACCGATTGCAGCGGCATCCGCACTGGAAAGCTCGACATAGGCTTCGCCGGCCGCCAGCAGATTGTTCGCCGACCAGGCGGTCATCGAGCCGTTATGATGAAGCACCGGACCGATCGTCAAGGCAAACGGGCGGGTGGCCGGGGGGAGTGCAAGCGGCGCAAGCGGCAGGCAAGCGGATGTAGTCGTACGGTTTTTGATGCGCCCCATCCGGCAGCCATCGTGATCGCATACCTCACTATAGAGACCGGTCAGCGTAGTGATTTCGTGATGAAGGGCAGCAGGCGACTGCGTACCACGGGATGCTTCCGGTACCACCAGGCTGTGCAATTCCGTCAAAATATCGGCATCACTCCGCGCATCGCCAGCCGGTTTGACGGCGGCGCTGAAACATCGCACCATATTGTCGACCGAGGTGAACGAGCCCGACTTTTCGGCCCCGGTTGCTGCCGGGAGTACAATATGCGCCAGCTTGGCCGTATCGGTCAGGAAGAGGTCCTGGACAACCAGCAGCTCCAGCTTCTGCAGAGCCTTCATGACCCGGCTGCGATTAGGCAGGAAATGAAGCGGGTCGCTCCCCATAACGTACAGCGCCTTGATCTGGCCGGCTTCAATCGCGTCAATTATCTGAAACAGGTCTTTGCCGGGAACCTCGGGGATGGCGGCGTTCCAGGCGGATCCGAATGCGGCGGCGGCGTGGCCGTAGGCATGGTAGCCGGGCAGGTACTCGGGACAGACCCCCATATCGAGCATGCCCTGGGTGTTGTTTTTCTCATCCAGCGGATAGATCCCGGCGCCTGTTTCAGCAACGGCACCGGTCAGCAGGGCCAGATCAACAGTCCCTGCAACGGCGTTCCTGCTGTCGGCTGAACGAATGACATCGGTACCGTAGATCACTGCGGTACGGCCGCCCGAACAGATCAGAGCTGCTGCTTCACGAAGCCTGGCCTCGGATATTCCGGACATTTCGGCGATGCTCTCGAACGAAAGTGCGTCAAGAGACGTTTTCAGTCCCTCCAGCTCGGTTATCTTCCCCGCAGCGCCAAGACCTTCAGCCAGCACGGCCTTGTTCAGACCGGCTACCAGCCAGGCTTCGCTGCCGGGACGGCACTGCAGGAAAGCATTGGCGAATTTGTTCATGCTGCCGGCACGGCTCCCTGCCAGCACCAGCTTGGCATCGTTTTTAGTGGCGGCCTGAATGACCCGATAGGCAAACCCGGCGGATTCAGACTTGAGATCGGCTCCGATAACGACAATTGCGGTGGCCTTCTCGATGGCCTCCATGCCGAAGGTGCCTCCGCTGTAGCCGAGCATTTCCCACTGGATCACCTGCGCGGGGAGATAGCCGAGACGAGCCTCGGAGTCGATATTATTGGTCCCCAGCGCACCGCGCAGGAACTTCTGAAAGAGAAAACTTTCTTCGTTGGTCACCCGCGGTGAGCCGATGCCGGCAACGGCGGCCCCGCCTTCGGCGCCGGCCACTTTCTTGAGTCCCTCGGCAACATTTCCCAGCGCCTGGTTCCAGGAAACCTTTTTCTGCTGACCTGTCCCATCTTTCATCAATGGCGATGTCAAACGCTCCGGCGAGTTGAAGGCGGCATAGCCAAAACGGCCGTTGATGCAGAGGTTACCGCGATTGTAGCCGTCATCGTCGCTGGTCACCCGTTCGACCCGGCCATTCCTGGCGTGATATTCGATCTCGCAGCCGGACGAACAGAAAGCGCAGACGCCGGGGGTCACATCAAACGCCCAGGGGCGTCCTCTGAACTTGAACGGTTTGCTGATCAGCGTGCCGGTCGGACAGGCGCCGATGCAGTTGCCGCAGAAATCGCAGTCAAGCGGCTCACGGGTCATCGTGTCGATAATCGTATTGTCACCGCGGTCGACGATCTCGATCGCCTCACGGCCGACAACCTCCCGGCAGACCTTGACGCATTTCTCACAGAGGATGCAGCGGTTCGGGTCGCTCTCCAGCAGCCTCCAGTCATAGCGGATCGGCAGGCGCTCCAGAGCGGCGCCGTAATTGTTTTTATCGACCTTGAGGGAGAAGCAGCTGTCCTGCAGGTCGCATTCGCCGCCGGCATCACAGACCGGGCAGTCCAGCGGATGGTTGACCAGCATCAGTTCAAGCGTCTTCTTGCGGGCGGACTCAAGCTCCGGCGATGTCGTGGTCACCGTAATGCCGTCCTTGACCGGGGTGTTGCAGGCGGTCATAAAGCGCTCGACACCTTCGACCTTGACCACGCAAATCCGGCAGGCGCCGGTAGTGGAGACCTTCTTCAGCCAGCAAAGAGTCGGGATTTTGATCCCCAGCTCCGCAGCCGCCTCCAGAATGGTGGCGCCGGCAGGCGCCGTTACCTGTCTGCCGTCAATGGTCAGTGTTGCCGTCGTACTCTTGCTGCTGGACTCTGTATGTGCCATGCCAAATATCTCCAATACAAATGCTGTAAATGCGTGTTTGTAAATCCTACAGGGCCACCATTGCCATGCGGTAGCATCTCAGGCAACGATCAGCCTCGATCTGTGCGGCGCTGTCGTTGAAGCCCAGTTCGACCTCACGGTAGTTCCCCTTGGCGGCGCGCTCCCTGCCATGTACCTCTTGCTGGTTGGCGCGGTCGCAGGAATCCAGCCAGGCCACTCTTTCACCCTTGTCGTAGACTCCCAGATAGGTCAGCAGGTCATCAAAAATATCCTGCTCGGAGAGATAGGCCTTCCCCTCTTCCAGCCAACGCTGAATGACCCGGGCGGCGCGATGGGCATTACCGATGCAGGCAACCACGGTCAGCGGCCCGATTTCGGCATCGCCTCCGGCGAACACGCCGTCGCAGTCGGTGATCAGCGAACGGGAAAGCATATTACCCATGCCGTCCTTCAGATCCTTGCCGGCGGCATCCTTCAGCGGCAGGTACTTGGTGACGACCGTATTCCATTTGGTGATGTCGATGCCCATGTCGGGCGGGATGAAGCTCAGGTCGGGGTCCTGGCCGATGGCCGGGATGACCGTGTCGCACTCGACGATGAACTCGCTGCCCGGCACCGGCTCGGGACGGCGACGACCGGAGGCATCCGGCTCACCCATGGCCATGCGGACGCACTCGACACCGGTTACCTGCTCGTTGGCATCCACGACGACCCTGGTCGGGAGGACCTGGAATTCGAAGCGGACCCCTTCCTCATCGGCACCGTCTACTTCCCACACATCGGCCGGCATCTCCTTGCGGGAGCGGCGATACAGCAGGATGGATTCTTCGGCGCCTTCACGCAGGGCGACCCGGACACAGTCGATGGCGGTGTTGCCGCCGCCGACCACGCAGACCTTCTTGCCCATGCCGGTCGGATTGCCCAGGTAGGCCTCGCGCAGAAAATCAATGCCTCCGGAGAGGAATCCCTTGTACCCCTTGTCTTCGCCATCTACGCCCATCGGCTTGGAGCGGTGGGCTCCGGGCGCCAGAAACACGGCGTCATACTGCTGTTTCAGCTCCGGAAGGGTAATGTCCTTGCCGACCCGCGTGTTGTAGCGGATTTCCGAGCCAACCGACGCGATGATGTCGACATCGCGCTGCAGGATGTGGCGCGGCATGCGGTAGGCCGGGATGCCGACGGCGATCATGCCGCCGCCGTACCCTTCAGGCAGCGCCTCGAAGATCGTCGATTTGTAGCCTTCCAGTCCCAGGTAGTAGGCGCAGGCCAGTCCGGCGGGACCGGCGCCGACGATGGCGACCTTCTTCCCCTTGGCCGGCTTAGGCTGCATCGGAGGAGTGAGGTTGTGCTGCCACTCGTAATCCGAGGCAGTGCGCTTCAGCACCATGATATTGATGGCATCATCCACATTCTTGCGACGGCAGGCGGTTTCACACGGGTGCGGGCAGACCCGGCCGCAGACCGCGGGCATCGGCATATTCTCGCGAATAGTGGCCAGAGAAGCGCCGTACTGGTAGTTCTTGATCTCCTCGACATATTTGGGGATGTCGATATGGGCGGGGCATTTGTCCATGCAGGGAGCGGTGATCTTGTGAATAAACTGTGACGGCTCGGTATTCGGGCCGCAGGCGTTGTTGATATAGGCCAGAAAGTCGGCACGATAGTGCGTGACCGCATCGAAGACCGGTACCGTAGCGCTCTGACAGAGGGTGCACTTGCAGTTTTTCAGCAGCTCGGCCAGGTCGCCGACCGTATCCAGATCCGCCTCGGTCGCCTTGCGGTTCAGCACGTCCTGGAACAGGTCCATCAGCACCTTGGTCCCCTTCTTGCCGGGCGTGCAACGCCCGCAGCAGTACAGGGTCTGCACTCGTTTCATGTACTCGGCCGTCATGACCGGAACATCAACGTACTTGTCAAACAGGATGATGCCGTCCCAGCCCATGAAAGCCTTGAGCGGCTTTTCTCCGTCGAACGCCACCGGCAATTTGAACTCAACCGCCTGCGGTTCACCCGACACACTCCTGTTATCGACAACACTTCCGCCCCACGTGGAAAAAACGACCTGTGCCACAAAAACCTCCACCAAACCAACCCAGTAACAGGGTTAAGTACTCGCAATTATTGAATAAAAATCCTGCCGACAATTGTATACAGTATGCATGATTATCACAATAACACCTTATAAATCAAGAAAAAACAGACTGATGCATATCTGTTTCTTTAACCGGTTTTACCTTTCCCCGCGATGTGCTATACAGAGCGTATACATAGTTGTTTCCTATTCTCAGTCAAGGGAGAAAAGATCATATGGCAGACCGTCACAATCTTGATGAGGCATTCCGCAGTCTCTTTGAAACCAATATGGGAATTAAAACGGGGGAACGGGTGCTGGTGTTTAGCGACACCATCCGCCCTGACGAGACCCCATCCGCGTCCGATCTCGATCGGCGGACAAGGCTGAACGCCACCGCCCGTGCAGCGGCAGGATTTGCCGCGAGGGAATACGGCAGCGGCGGTTTTGTGGAATTTCCCGCCACCCCCGCCTCGGGAGCCGAGCCGCCGCTGGAACTATGGCACGCGAGCTTCGGCGCCGGCATCATCGCGGCATTGACGGCGGAGGGGTTACTGGCGAAACTGCTCGCCAAGGCGGCCTCGACCGAAGAAATTGCCGTCGCCGGTGAAATTGTCCTGGCGCAGAGGGGGGATGTTGCCGGGATCATCATCGCCATGTCAAACAACTCCACCAGCCACACCCGCTATCGGGCGTTGGCCTGTGCCGCCGGATGCCGCTTTGCCAGCCTGCCGCATTTCGACCCGGAGATGTTCCATACCTCGATGACGGTTGACTGGAGCGCCCTGGCCGCACGGACCGCACGCCTCGTTGAAGCGGTCAACAGAGCCGAATGGATTCGCGTCACTACCCCCAACGGCACCGACATGAACATATGCAAACAGGGGCGACACGCCGAAGGGGACGACGGCCTGCTGACAGCACCCGGAAGCTTCGGCAATCTGCCGGCCGGCGAAGCATATCTGGCACCGCTGGAGGGAAAGAGTCACGGGACCATGGTGATCGAATGGGGGCCGACCCGCAAGCTCGACGCACCGTTACGGCTGACGGTCGAGAACGGCGTGGTCGTGCTTATCGAGGGGAATGACCCCCAGCGCGACAGGCTGGAGGCAAAATTTGTTGAAAACGCCAACTGCCGCAACATCGCCGAACTCGGCATCGGCACCAACGACAAGGCGAACCGCCCGGACAACGTGCTGGAGGCGGAGAAAATCCTCGGCACGATTCACATCGCCCTGGGGGACAACAGCGGCTTCGGAGGCACGGTCAGCGCCCCCTTCCACGAAGACTACGTGTTCTATCAGCCGACTCTGACCGCGATCATGGCCGATGGGAGCGAACGGGTCATTATCGCCGGTGGCATTTTGATGCTGTAACCTCAGCCGTACGTTGTCAGCACGTTCATCCATAAAGCAGCACAATAAACCGCATAATGAGCCTGTTTGTTGTCACCCTCCGCGCACCCTTACAGGAGCCTTCATACCGACATTGCGGGGGTTCTGAGCGGATTGCCGGCAGCCGGGAGTTCCCGAACCGTATAAATTTCTTCCGGACATCCGTGGATGGAGTGTGCTGTAATTTGCTGCCGTTTATCTGCTACATCTCCCGAAGCTTCGTGAGCCACTCCTCTATGAAGAGATCGATATATTCGCGGCTGATGGCGCTGGAATGCGGCGTGATCAATACGTTGGGCTGTTCCCAGAGAGGCGAGGCGGAAGCCAGCGGCTCCTCGGCAAAAACATCCAGCCCGGCGCCTGCGAGAGTGCCGTTGTTGAGGGCGTTTAACAGATCTTCTTCCCGGTAGCAGTTACCGCGCCCCAGATTGTACAGGCAGGCCCCCGGTTTCATCGCGCTGAAATGCCGGGAGGTAAAGATGCCGTAGGTTGCCGCCCCGCCCGGCAGGACAAAGACCACGTGATCGGCGTGCGGGAGCTCCTCTTCCAGCATGTCGTAGGAGATCACCCTGTCGACGGCGGGATCCCCATCGAAACCCTTGGTATCGCGCTTGACCGCGACTATCCCCGCCCCGAAGGCTTTCAGCAGCTCGGCCATCGACCGCCCCAGCGATCCGAAACCGACTATCAGCACTCTCTGACTGAAGAGAGCGACACTGCCGCTGTAGTTGAGGCGGCCCCAGGCCCTGTTTTTCTGATCCTCAAGCGACGTCCCGATGTGCCGGTTGAAGTGCAGCATCATTGAGAGAAGGCTTTCGCGCATGACGCGGCCGTGGAAACTGCCATAACATGTCTTTACCCGGCCGGACGGGTCAACGGCGACCCAATCGTGCCCGGCGGCTGGGGTAAAAAGCGCCTTCAGCTTCGGGGCGCCTTCGTACCAGCCGGATTTGAATACCCAGGCCAGAGCGCAATCGGCTTCAGGAAGCTTTTCAAGAAAATCATTGTTCCCTTCGGCAATGGTAATACGCGTATCAGGAAGGTTCTCGCGAATCAGATCGACGTGGCGTGGCTTGAGAGTGAAGGCGTCCACGCTGTTGTGAAGATGGATGAGGAGATTGTCAACGTTCATGGCCGCGCCCTTTCGGTAGAATGTAATCTCACTGAACGATAAGGGCTGATTCCCCCTCGGTATATACCTGGATGGAGATCCTATCCTGCTGCACGATCACATCGTTAAACTTCAGGTTCTTTATATCGCACTTCAGAAACACGTGCTCCAGCAGCTGTATCCGGGCAAGCGCCTTTCCTGCCATCTGCCTGGATTGATCCAGCTGCCTGGTCAGGTTCATGTTGAGCTTTTCCTGGATCATGCCCCTGATGGAGCCGTGAAGAAACCAGTCGGCTGACTGCAGCAGCAGATCCTGGGTCTGCATGTCAAAATCCACATCCTCGACGGAAAAGATGTTGGTTTGCAGGTTGAACACGGGCCTGGCAGTCAGGTAGAACACCCCGTTCAGTGAGCCCTCCGTCTGCAGCTTGATGACGAGCTTATCTCCGTTTCCATACAGGTCGAACTCCTTGACGACGATGCTTTTCCCGTCGGAATCGAACCGCTTGTTGAGCAGCTGCGGCGCGGCTATGGCCCTCAGGTCCTTGTAAAAGAGGTCGGCATTCAGGGCGATGCGGAAGGTTTTGTCAAACGAATTGACCAGCGTAAGGTTGGGCAGGGGGAGCGACGGCCGGGCCGCCGGTTCCGGGCCTACCACCAGTTCGGCATAGGTGCTGATGCCCACGCTCAATTTCACCCTGTTGTTCCGGGCGTACAGCGGGTACATCATCACCTCCCGGGGGGTCAGCTTCAGCCAGGCGCTATAATTTTTATCCAGCAGAACCGGCTTCTGTGCCCTTTCCCATACCTTGGCAACCAGCGGTTTCAGGGGAATCAGCTCATTGATCTTTTGCGCGATCAGATCGGATACAACCTTCTGCACCGGCTGGGTAAACCCCTCCACGATGCTGCGCGGCTTTAACGACAGCGGACCGATGCTTACCTCCTCGGCAAGCAGGTCGCTCAGCCCCTGGTAGTAGATCTCCGTTTTGAGGCGCCAGTCGGGAGTGGCTCCGGCGGTGGCCTTGAACTTCAGTTTGACGGAAATCGCCGGTATTTCAAACATGCCGTAGCTCAGCGACATCGATATCGGCAGCGTGACATACAGGAAATCATCGGCGGCGCTGACGACGATCGGACCGTTGCGCACCACGTCCGCGGTCATCCCCCTGGTCCCGGTCGACCCCTTGTACAGCCCCCTGCGGATCGTCTGGTTCAGTACCCTGGCGAGTTCATCCGTGGTTATCTCAAGCGGAATATTGAGCGTGGATGTTTCCTTTTTCAGCGCCATGCGAAAGGCTTCATCCCTGGGCCGTTCGGCCGTGAGTGCTTTGCCGCCTGCGCAGGAACATAGTGTTGCGGCGAGCAGCAACAGCGCCACCCGCGATACGGTCCGTTTTATCGATATCATTTTATGACTCTCTCCTGTTCACGAATGTGGTCATGATACTGTGGTTGAACCGCACCAGTCAACGCCGCCGGTGCCGTATTCCTCAAGGCGGCAGCCAACCCCGGCCATGACTCAAGCCGGAACTATAACGTACTGCTATTCGTTTAAAAAGCCCAATAGCGCTCCGTGAGACTTTTTTTCTGTTCCGGCGAATTTAATTTCCCCATGATGAGAGGATATTTCTTGTTTTTTGTTTTTGGGAATAATTAGGTGTATAAATGCCTCTGACCTGTTCAGATAAGGAGCCCATATGTTCAGAACAATATCCAGAGTATGTTCCATGGCGGCTGCTGCCGCCATCTGTCTGCTAGGCGGCTGCTCCAAGGAAGCGCCCCGGAAGACGGAAGCGCCCCGCGCGGCATCCGTGCCTCCGGAGGCATCAAGTACACAATCGGGCGAGGAGCTGTTCAGGCGGTTCTGCCATAACTGTCATCCCGATGGCGGCAATGTGTCCGATCCGGAAAGATCCCTTCACGGCTCCGTCTTGCGCAAGAATCACATCACCAAGCCGGATGATATTGTCAGAATCATGCGCAATCCGCTATCCCGCATGCTCAGGTTCGATGCGGGGACTATTTCCGACAAGGATGCGCGGACGATTGCCGAATATGTCCTGAATTCCTTCAGGTAAACATAATCGAGCCTGAACCTCGAAACATACGGGAATCGAGAAGGATGGAACCTTGAAAATACTGCTCCTGGCTATGCCTGATGCGGCTAACAACTTTCACCGGATAGTCAAGGTGCCGAACCTGGGACTCTGCTCCATTGCCGCTCATCTCACGGACCATGAGGTCAGAGTCGCCGATCTGGTGCTGGTTCACCGGAATATCCGCTCCTGGCTGAAGGAGTTGTTGGCCGAATTCCGCCCCGAACTGATCGGCATCAGCAGCATGAGTTTCCAGTACGACAGTGCGCTGGAGGTGATGTCGATCTGCCGGGAGTCCGTGCCTGAAGCGCGTATCGTACTGGGGGGCTACCATGCGAGCCTGGCATATGCTGAGCTGACCAGCGGCAATGCGGCGCCGTTCGATTTTCTCGTGCGGGGCGAAGGCGAGCAGGCTCTGCCCGCCCTGGCGGAAGCCCTGGAGGGGGCGCGGGAGCTGGCAGCCGTGCCGGGATTGTCCTGGCTCCGGGACGGGGCCTTCATCCACAACCCGCCCGGCGAACTCCTGGATGTCCGGCAGCTGCCGCCGCCGGACAGAGATGCCCGCGTACTGGACAACTTTACCTATTTTGACAGGAAGATGGACTGTGTCGAAACGTCGCGCGGCTGCACGATGCCCTGCACCTTCTGCTCCATTACCGGCATGTACGGTTCAAGCTTTCGTTGCTTTGGCATCGAGCGGGTGATCGCCGACCTGCAGGAGCTGCAGCGCCGCGGGACGGAAACGGTGCTGCTGGTGGACGACAATATCACCCTGGACCCCGCCCGCTTCCGGAGACTCGCGGAATCCATCGCAGAAAAGGGCCTGAACAGCATGGAATATCTGGTCCAGGCGTCGGTCGCCGGCATCGTCAGCGATCCGGAACTGATACCGGCGCTGGCGCGGGCCAACTTCAGCATGGTTTTCCTCGGGATTGAGGCGGTGCAGATGAAAAACCTCCGGCTTTTTCAGAAAGGGGACATCAGGGAGAAGACGGAGGAGGCCGTAAGCCGGTTACGCAGTCATAATATCGGCGTGATGGGGGGATTCATCATCGGCAACCCGGATGACAGCCGCGAGGATATCCGGGAGGTTTTCCGCGCCGCCAGAAGGCTCCGGATCGATCTTCCCTATGTCCAGTGCGTCACCCCCTATCCGGGGACCCGGATCCGCGAAGAGCTGCTCGAAGCCGGCCTCGTCACCAACCCTGACGACCTGAGCAGATATACCGGTTTCATCTGCAACGTCAGAACCCGCAATTTGACCAACCGGCAGCTCAATCGCCTGATGAACTGGGAAAACATCAAGATTTTCTTCAGCCCGGCGCTGTTCAAGGGGAACTACTTTATCAGAAAAAGAGAGAAGGGCGTTCTGAAGGTCCTGCTGAACAACTTCGATTTTTTCAGAGGATGGTTATTCGGGGATCAGTTCCGTTCGCGGCACAGATTTTAGAACCTCAAGCTCCCGAAACCTGAGAGGCGGGTGAGTGTATGGAGGAGATTCGGCATACTCAACTCATTTCAACTTGGCATCTTGAAAGCCTGACCCGGCATCTTGCCCCAGTTTTTCCTTTATGCAGTCCTGTATGGTATTGTTGAAGCGACCACTCTGTCTTTTAATTCTGGCTTGCCAACCTTTTCTAGCATTCGATGCATTGTCCCTTTAGCTAAAGGATGAGAAAAACTCGGGCCAAGGATTATCTTGTCAATGACATTGGTAGAGTATCCATTCCCATAATTTTGAACAGCATTCGGATCAATTTTAAGTTTCAGCTTTGGTTCCAATCCGCGATTGCCAACAGCGTAATCAAACATTGACTCAAACCTTTTTTCAATGTCCCTCTCCTTTAAATATACAATTCTCCACTCCTTTTCCTCAGAGAATCCAGAATGCTTTGTTAATAGTGCATAGAGTTTAATGCGATTAAATAATCTAACTACTACAGATAAGAAATGTTCATCAGGTACTTTGATTTCTTTAAATAGCATTGCAAATTGATTTAGCTTATTATTGATCCATTGAATTCGTGTTTCAGTAGAAGAATATTCTACACGGACAATAACTAATGGAGATGATGCGATATGAACTAATTTATTTGTGTCAATAACTATCGCTGCGCCATTTCCATTTCCTCCGTATCCTCTCCACATTGAAAGAAGACCGTCGTTGTTATTAACTTGATGTTCAGAAAGACAAAATAAGTAAACATCAAGTACATGCTCATTTAGAAATACATTTGAGATAATGTTAAAAACATCATACAGTTTTGTATAACGTTCTTTAGTTCCGCATGCTTCTCTTATCGCCTCGTTATGGAAAAAGAGTTGAATACCCTGCTGAATACCAAATCTAACCTCTTCTATATCATTCATGTAAAGCGGATTTGAAAGCCAAATTTCGTTTATAGCCAAAATACGCTCAAGGGTTGGTATCGAAGTGTAATGTGCAAGTAAAGGCCTTACATGTGGAAACGATTGAGGGTCGTACAAATCTTCATCTAAGGGAGAAAATTTCTCCCAATACGTAAAACCTTCGTCCATTTTATCCTCCATACAACGGGGTTGAGACTCACCGGCGGGAGAAAAGCGGGACACTTCCCCGTTTATTCAAAGTGCCGCCATTCATAACTCACCTTCAACGACTTATTCAACACCGACTCCCATCGCAGCAACCCTTCATTCTGCAACCGCCCGACAATGATCCTTGGCGTTATCTCCAGCTTGTCGGCCAGCTCAATAAAAAACCGCTCAAACCGGCATTACTCCCGATTCAGCGGCCTTTATAACTATTAGTTTGTCCCATCCCGTTTCATCCTTATAACATAAGAAGTGCCTCACCTTACTCCGGCGATCCCCGCCTGTCAACGAGTTACGACGCAAACAGGGCGCATTCCACCCTATCCCCGCAACGCCCTCATAACCGCCTCAGGCTCCCGGTCAATCACCTGCAACAGTATCCGCGCCGGACCTTCTGGATGACGAACACCCTGTTCCCAGTTGCGCACCGTTCTGGAACTCAGCCCGAACAGAGCGGCAAACCGGTCCTGGGACAAACCGAGCTTTTCCCGCAGATGTGTGATGTCAACATCAGCAACTTTTACCTGATGTGCCGCGCCTCGCGTACTGTCGCCGTCAGCATACGCCAGCGCATCTTCCAGCCCTGCCATGATCTTCTCGAATGCTATTCGTGCCATGTTCTTACTCTCCATATTTGCGGGCCAGCATTTTGGCCGCATTCCCCAGCATATTTGTTTCCGCCTTCGTCAGATTCGCCTGATCGTTCTTGGCAAATACCGCCAGCAGAAATACCGGAACCCGTTCGTTGTGGTAATAGTAGATGACCCTCACTCCACCGCTTTTCCCTCGTCCACCAATGGCAAAACGAACCTTACGGATACCCCCGCCACCCGGAATGACATCCCCGCATTCAGGATTTGCAGCAATCATGCTTACTGCTTCGCTCCGCTCCTCATCACTCATGCAGGATTTTGCATCGGCCATGAACGAGGCAGTTTCGACAACGGTTATCAACTCCGACTTCATGGATATTGTACCTCATTGGAGTATAATTTCAAAGAAAAACATTAAGGCCTTTTCCGGAACCACGGATACATGGGATGAACACGGATGAAATCTTAAACCGGTTTTCAGATTCTGCCGTTATCCGTGTGCATCCTATCCATCCGAGTTACAAAAGATTCTTGAATTGCCGGAAACCGTTTATCACCCGCTTTTCCTCGATACGCGGAATCAGGTTTTTCTCAGCAGGCAGGCATGGGCCGAGAGACCTGCACCATAAGCGACCATGACGCACCACTCGCTGGCGGCAATGCCGTTCCGCAGCAGCTCCTCCAGGACAAACCAGACCGTCGGCGACGACATGTTGCCGTAGTTTGCCAGGACCGCGCGCGTTGCCGCAAGCCGCTCTTCGGGGACCCCGATTTCGTCCCGGACGGCGTTGATAATCTTCTCGCCGCCGGTGTGGAACGCCCAATGCCTGATGTCGCCGGTTTGCAGCCCCCGCGACGAGAGCAGATCGGCCACCACCTCCGCCGCGGCCGTTTTGACCAGGTCGGGAAGTCTCGTGGAGAGCTGGTTATGGAGCTGTCCCTCCTTGTGTACAAAGCGAATGGCGTCGCGCTGCTCCGGGACATAGCGCCCGGCCGAGGCGACCAGCTCGAAACCCGCCGGTTCGGCCACGAGCACCGCTGCCGCCGCGCCGTCGCCGAACAACGCATTCGAGAGGATGAGACTTAAGTCATCACCCATCTGAAAAACCGAGCTGCAGATTTCAACGGATGGAAAAGCGGGACACTTCCCCATTTATTCAAAGTGCCGCCATTCATAACTCACCATCAACGACTTGTTCAACACCGACCCCACCGCAGCAAGCCTTCATTCTGCAACCGCCCGACAATGATCCCCGGCGCTATCTCCAGCTTGTCGGCCAGATCCCTGATTGCCGCTTCCGTTTTCGGCATGCCGGCCAGCACTTTGGCGGCCTGCGGCGGAATCAGCCAATCCCTGGCAAATTCGTTCGCCTCGTTTTCGTGATCGTTGCCGAGCGCCCCCTCCATTTCGATGAAGCGGAGACGCTTGCCGTGACGGAGCAAATGCCCGGCTTCGTGAAAGAACGAGAACCAGAAATGATCATTGGTTTTGTGCCGAAGACTCAACATCAGCAAGGCCTTGGCCTGCCCGATCCAGAGCGTGGCACCGCTGACGGGACACCCCTTTGGCGCCGGTTCTATAACTACGGCAACTCCGCACTGTGCGCACGCTTCAACCAACTGCGGGATAAACACATCCGGATCGGCTTCCCTGGTGAGCGTACGCAACTTTACCAGAGCATCCTTGAATGCCGACTTATCATACTCCTCAGCCTTTATCGTCGCCGCGGTGCGCTCGCCCTGACGCAACCAGGCCGCAACCGCCCCGGTATGCTTCTGATATTTTTCGGAAGCGCGGAACGCCGCCAACGGTTCCGCATATTCCTGCCTCCAGACATCGACCGATGCCACACCGAAGAAACGCAGACATTCGGCAACCTGCTCACCCCTGTCCGCAAACGCCCAACCCGACCCCAGAGGTGGTCCCTCATCTCTTTTCCTTTTCCGGATTGTCAATCCCTGACCATTTCATACCGATCGGGGATTAATACTTCGCAGGTCCCCAGACGAACTTCCCGCTCCTGTCGATATAACCCTTTTTCCCGTCAAGCTCCACCAGTGCCAATCCCTCTACGAATGGATCGGCGCTTTCGAATACCGGCTTGATCACGATAGTGCCGCTTTTATTGACATAGCCCCATCTGTTGTTGCTCGCCTTGACCCGGCCCAGCCCCTCCCTGAAGTCATCCGCATCCTTATATTCAGGTTGGACAACTTTCTTGCCCGTAGTATCGATAAAGCCCCATCTATTATTTATATTCACCTTTGCCATGCCGCCGGCGAAATTGCCCGCGTCATCGAATTCCGCCTGGATATTCAACTTTCCCGTGCGGTCGACAAAACCATATTTCTTTTTGCTTCTCACCCGGGCCAGCCCTTCGGAAAATTCATCGTTCTCTTCATAGACCGGCGCAATTACAACAACGCCGGAATTATTCATAAAGCCCCACAGGTCATTCACCTGGATCCGGGTCATCCCCTCGACGAACTTTCCCCGTACGTCGTCGAAACGGGGAGGGACCACTTCCTTTCCCGCCCGGTTTATGAAGCCGATTTTTCCGTCCCGCTTGATTTCGTAAAGAGCGGTGTGGCTCTTCTGCTCGCTTCCCGAAGCAAATGTCGCTGCAACAAGAATGAGGCAGGTGAATGAAATGATGAACGTCTTCATGATAAACCTCGCTGTTTTAAAATTCGGGTAGCTGTTAAGCTCCACCAGACTTGCCTCAGATTCCGCCGTTATCCGTGTGCACCCTATTCATCCGAGTTAACAAAGATTCTTGAATTACCGGAAACCGTTTAACACCCGCTTTACCTCGATACGCGTAATCAGGTTTTTCTCAGCAGGCAGGCATGGGCCGAGAGGCCCGCTCCGTAAGCGACCATGATGCACCACTCCCCGGCGGCAATACCGTTACGCAGCAGCTCCTCAAGGACAAACCAGACCGTCGGCGACGACATGTTGCCGTAGTTTGCCAGGACCGCGCGCGTTGCCATAAGCTGCTCTTCGGGGACCCCGACTTCGTCCCGCACGGCGTTGATGATCTTCTCGCCGCCGGTGTGGAACGCCCAATGCCCGATGTCGCCGGTTTGCAACCCCTGCGACGAGAGCAGATCGGCCACCACCTCCGCCGCAGCCGTTTTGACCAGGTCGGGAAGTCCCGTGGACAGCTGATTATGTAGCTGTCCCTCCTTGTGTACAAAGCGAATGGCGTCGCGCTGCTCCGGGACATAGCGGCCGGCCGAGGCGACCAGCTCGAAACCCGCCGGTTCGGCCACGAGTACCGCTGCCGCCGCTCCGTCGCCGAACAACGCATTCGAGAGGATGAGACTTAAGTCATTGCCCATCTGGAAAACCGAGCTGCAGATTTCAACGGCTACGCTCACCACCACGCCGCCGTTCGCCTTGAGCAGGGATTCCGCCACCTGGAGATTGGGAATCGCCCCGCCGCAGCCGCTCCCGACCAGGTCGTACACCCTGGTGTTGCGGGGAAGGCCCAGCCGCTCGATGAGATAGGTAGAGATGCCGGGGCAGATGTAGCCTGTGCAGGTGTTCACGACCAGAGCCGTCACATCCCGGACGCTTACGCCCGCCTGGTCCAGCGCCTTGACTGCGGCCTGGCAGGAGAGCTCGATGGATTTTTCGGTGAACCGTGCGATCTTCTGGTCGGGTGATTCGTCCATAATGCGGGCCGGGTCATCCACGGCAAAATGCCTTTTGCGGATGCCCGGATGGGAAAAGGTCGCCCTGACCAGCCCCATGCTCCGGGCGCTCAGCTTCGACGCATAGTGATTCCTGACGAGCTCTGCCGAAGCGGCCTGATCCACGCCGAGGGGCGGCACGACACAGGCGAAGGAGGCGATGTAAGCGCTGCCGCTTGGCACCTTCGGCGATACCCGTTTGCTTGTCTTATTCATGAATTCCCTGTTCTGCCCGGACAAACCGGAACCAAAATAATGTTTCACGCAACGACGCAACGACGCGACGCTTAAAACCACGAACCGGAAATGTCTTTAAAAGTCTTTCGTTGCGTCGTTGCGTCGTCGCGTGAGGCCGGTTTTGCTGTACATCTGTTCACATTTTGTAATGACTCAATCGTAGAGACCAATCAGTATTAAACATCCATTCCCGCCATCCTTAATCCGCGCCTGATGACCCCGGTATGCCGCCAGAGCGGCGGCCGCAGTCCGATTTTATGGCTGACCCGGTGGATGGCCGGCAGCAGGGAGTGACCCATTGAAGCCATGTTGATGAAGTTCATCCGGCTGTTCATGGCTTTTTTCAGTTCCTGATCCAGCCACTCCGCATCCAGCTCCGGCGACACATAGAACTGGGGGGCAAGCATCTCTTCCGGAGGGCGCGAGAGCAGACCTTCCCTTCGCGCGATGGATTCCAGCTCCGTTCCGGGATAGATGCGGATGCCGGTATTGAAGAACGCCACGTCCATCGGGCGGATATGTTTTCCGGCAAACCGCAGCGTTTCCCGCACCGTGTCCCGCGTCTCTCCCGGCCCGCCCAGCATGAAGATCCAGGCGCAGGGGATCCGGTGCCGGCGCACCACCTCGGCGGCATGATGCACGTCAAAGCTCGTGAACCCTTTGCGCAGGCCCTGCAGCACCGGGTCGGAAGCGCTCTCCAGGGTAATGCCCATCCCCACAAAACCTGCCCGTTCCATGGCGGTCACCAGCTCATCGTCAAAATCACGCGGATTCAGCTCCAGGCACTGGAGCCGCGCGTCATGCTTGACCTTGGCCAATGCCGCGCAGACCTCCATGGCATGCTCCAGCGGCGTATTGAACACGCTGTCCACGAACTCGATATCCTTGAGCCCCGTGGCAGCGAGCCGCAGTACGGCAGCGGCTATGCTGCCGGGCGTCTTCAAACGGCAGCTGTTCCCCTCGATCTTCGGGTAGGTGCAGTAGACGCAGTGGAACCGGCAGCCGGTCTTGGTCTGGATCGGAGCCGATGCCATCCGGGAGAGATACGCCGGGGTGTCCAGCCAGCGATGATAGTCAGGCGCCGGGCAGGTCGCCGAAAATTCCGCGGCGGCAGAGCTGGTCCGGTGAAAGACGCCGTTTTCGATATAAGCGACACCGGGCAAGTCACCGAAGCGCTCATGACGCGAGATATGATCGAGCAGCAGCGGAAAGACCATCTCCCCGTCCCCGACAACGGCGCAGGTAGCGGGCGCTAGGCGCAGAATCTGCTCCGGCATCACGCCGAGCGCCGCCCCACCCAGGATTATCGGAGCGCTACTCCTGGTCCGGATGGCGGCCACGAAACGCTGCAGGTCATCCAGGAAAAACCGTGTCCCCCGCATGTCGTTATTGTCGATGTTGCGCACCGAGAGGGCGACTACATCCGGATTCCAGCGAGCCAGGGCCGCTTCGATACCGGCCTGGGGATCCTTCGTTAACATCAGATCGAGGAAGTTTACGGTGTGGCCCGCGTTTTCCGCGGCGTGCGCGACTATACAGGCGCCTATGGGCATCACGGGCATCGGAAGGGTATTTCGGTTCGTGCTGATCAGAAGGGTTTTCATTGGCTGAGGATGAGTGTACATAATTACGGTAACAAGTCAAAGATAACGGAGAGACACATGAAGATCTCACTATGGCTCACACTGCTTCTGCTCTCGGCAACAGCCGCCTTTGGCGCCGGCTCGAACGGCATTATCGGGATCTGGAAGACCGAATTGGATGAGTCGAAGATTGAAATTTTCATGTGTGGAGAAAAGATCTGCGGCAAAATAGTCTGGCTGAAGAATCCGCTCTATACCGACCGCAGGGACGGAGATATCGGTACCCCGGTGATTGACCGGAAGAACCCCGATCCGGCGCTGAAGAGCCGGCCGGTCCTCGGCCTGCGGATATTGGAGGGGTTCACCGCAGAGGGGGGCGACGTCTGGGGAAACGGGACCTGTTACGATCCGAAAAGCGGCAAAACCTACCGGGGCAAAATCCGGCTGGCCGCACCCGGCCGCCTGGAGCTGCGCGGTTTTATCGGCATCCCCCTTTTCGGCCGCACCTCGGTCTGGACCCGTTAGTCTCTCACGATTTGCGTCGTTACAATTTATGAGTAAACCAAACTGCAATAGAACGCGGATGACGCTGATGCAGCGGATTTACGCAGATTCAAATCTTATTTCTGTTTGGTTTATCTGCTAAAATTCGCTCAAATCCGGCTTATTCCGCGTTCTATTGCCTTTTTATTTCTTGTTTGTAGCTGATTATATACCAGGACAACCCTGGCCGGATACGTCTCCAAGACCTGGATCGCCCTGCCGGGGAAACTGCTCCGCAAGAAATTCCGGAGTTCTCCGGGCAGAAACCCTCTTTTGATGGACAAACGGCCGTCAAAGAAATGGTAACTCCGGGGGGTCGCCACCCCGCTGAACAGCGTAAAACCCAGGTATGCCCAGCTCGACCTTTTGAGGTCATTCATCACAAAAGCGAGCCGCGTCCGGGCAATGATACCGTCCAGAAATATCCTGATATCGTCCCAGGCCAGATGATGCAGCAGGTGGTTTGAAAACACGAAATCAAAAGAGCCCAGCCGGTCTAGCTCCAGCGCATTACCCTCGACGATGCGGATCTCGGGATAGTCACGAATCGCCTGAGCGGCGATCGGGAGGATGCGCCTGTCATTGTCCAGCGCCGTTATGTTCAGCTTCAAACCCCGCTGCCGCGCCTCGCGAACGGCCCAGATCGCGATATCGCATCCACCGGCCCCGACGTCCAGAAGAGTGTATATCCGCCCCGGGTCCTGCTCCATAACGGTGAAAAAATGCTTCCGCAACAGCCGGCGGCTCCCGCTGAACAGATAGTTTATCAATCTGAATTGCCGGATGGTCCGCCGGAACCGATTCATCTCCACATCGGCGCTTTCCAGTTTTTCCCTGTCCGAAATGTTCCTCAGCCGCATATCCGGAAAAAAGTAGTCCATCATCATAATTCCAGTTCCTTCTCGAAACTTTTCCGGTAATTCCCGAGATTGCGGCAGGGGATGGATTGCATGCTGAACAACCGGATCAGATGCCGCCGCAGCGGCGTATGGAGAATAATCAAGGAAATCAGGTTCCGGATGGCTGACCAGACATGTCCGCCGGATGTTCCGGCACGCATCATCCATTGCGAGCGGCGGAAAGCGGCGGCGGCGGCCTGCCTGCGCACCCTGTTGTACAGCCTGCTGACAGCCGGGTAAGACGCCCGTTTATCAACCAGAATTCTTGTCAGCCATGCCGCCAGTTCAGCATCGGCAAACCCGGTATTCATGTTCTGGCCGCCAACCGGAGACATCAGATGGGCAGCATCTCCGCACAGGAAGACCCGCCCTTTGCAGAAGCTGGCTGCCATAAAGCGCTGCACACCGAAACCGCTTTCCCAGAACCGGCGCACACCAGCGACATTGATGCCGGCGCGCCACAGAAGTTCCGAACCCAGATATCCGGTCGTATATTCCCTGATAAAACGGGGGGTTCGTACCACATAGCGCCTTTTCCCCCCAGGCAGCGGAAAAGACTCGACCGAGCCGCGCGCGGTAAGGAAAAAACGAGCCTTGTCTCCCCACCCGGTAGTATCCTCGTAATCACCCAAAAGATACGTGTACCGCTCCGGCGCACCCTCGAACGGAATGCCAAGACTCGTTCTGACAGCGCTCTTCCCGCCGTCGCAAGCCAAAACATACCGCCCGGTGAAGCTGAATCTTGCGTCAGCGGCGCTATTTCCGCCGACAATGACAAGGCCATCTTCTTCAGAGCAATCCGTTACCTGATGATCGCGCAGAAAACGAACCGACGGATTTGCCATGACAGCTTCTTCCAGGAGCTTTTCCGTTCGGTCCTGCGGGATCGATAGTACAAACGGAAAATCACCCTGCAGTCCGGCAAATTCAAGCCTGCCCAACCGCATGCTCCGCCCGTAGGCCTCGGAAATACGGACCGCGACGCCATGCTCGATGAAGCGTTCGGCAAGGCCCAACCGGCTTAGGATTTCGAGCGAGGGCGGCGTTATCCCGTTTGCGCGTGATTGGGTGTGCCGCGTTGCGGACTGTTCGAGAAGCAGGACTCCCAATCCCTGTTGCGCCGACAGCAGCGCCGCAAGCATCCCCACCGGTCCCGCGCCAACCACTATTATATCCGCATCTGTCACAGGTTTCCCTCCGAATGCATTCAACAATGACAGTATAGTTGCAGCACCGGTATTTGCAAAGAGAGGGTTTTATCTTCACGGCCGTTCCCGGCGCTACCGGCCTCATACTTACCCACCCGAAGTTATAAACGAAGAAGGGGGCAACCCGTAAGCCCCCTGATCTTGAAGACCGCCTCATCTCAGCAACTTCAGTTGTTCCCTCGCACTGTCGTAGCCTATGGAAATGATCTCCTCCGCTCGCCCAAACTCCAGAAAACGGATGTCTCCCAGTGGAGGACGAATGGTGAGATCCGGTTTGTCGATCTCCAGACGAGATTCCGTAATGCTGGTCTCCATGATGTTTACAGAGGCCAATAACAGCTCAAATATGTTGGGTATCGGCTCCGCTGAAAGCCAACTATTGAACTGCTCCGAAGAGGGGGCATCTTTGGCGAGCAGTTTCTGTCTCAATTCCAGCATCGAGCGGAAACACTTTTCCAACCGGCGCGACATCGGGTGCGGAATCCTGCTTGTTTCAGTTGCCACCTTGACTGCAGTCAACGGCTTCAGATTTTTTCCTGAGACAATCTGATGGTCGGCAGCGACTCGATAACCTCCGAATTAATATGAGAGCGCACCAGTTCGCCCACCTTTACGCCATCGATCAACCCTGACTTGGGAAAGACGACATCGAAGAAAGTGGCTGTTTTCTTCCAGTTGAATTTCTGAAAAGTGCTTACCATGTAATCCAGTCTGCCGGAAGCGTAGGCTGCCCCGATCAGTGCGCCGATACTGGTGCCGGCGATTAAACTAATCTTGATCCCGGCCTCTTCCAACGCCCGGATTACGCCAAGATGCGCCAACCCACGCGCTGAACCGCTCCCAAGCGCCAGCCCGATCCTTGAAGGGTGATTGCCGCCTCTACTGTCCGGACGATTCAACATGGCTTGCTCTCTTTCTCCGGTGTCAGGAAGCTGAAGCTGCTTACCGGCAAAACAATGCCTGGAAAACCAGGCATTGAAAGATATCATCATTCAAGTTCACACGTCATTTTCTGCCCGCATTGGATAATTCCGCCGGCTCGCAGACGCTACCCTCGTCATAGGCCTCGGCGCCACATTGAGAGCAGAAGACCGTAGGTTCTGCAGCCAAGGCGCTTGCGCGTCCGGAATCATCGATTGCGCAGAGCTTATCGTATATTCTCCCTTTCATTCCTAACACCTCCCTTCAGGTGGAAGACATCTCTTCTCAACCCGCCCCGTTCCGACCCCGGCTTGCAGGCCGGAGTCGGAAAAACCATCTGCTTGAGGTCCGCATGCAGCGTTAACATATTATCTTTCCTGATTAGAACTGATCTCCCGCTAACCGCAACCAAGCCTCGGGACGCTTGCCTGTCCGGACAGTTGCTGTAACCAGTCGAGAGAGCATCTTGGCCAGATCGAAGCGGCGGTTGAAACGATATTGATACTCACCAA
>WNGL01000437.1_pt1 | contig 56958 bp, 57 predicted proteins | sample 5400591 | NCBI WGS metagenome assembly WNGL01 (sample SAMN13153377, study PRJNA577476) | soil metagenome | isolation source: 80 cm soil or saprolite under Garry oak tree replicate 1 | place: USA:California | collected 2016-06-15 | reverse complement strand
CCAGCAGCCCGGTGATCACGGATAAGAGGGTGGTCTTGCCACAACCGCTCGGGCCAACAATGAAGGTTAGTTCCCCGAGCCGGGCTTCGAAGTCGACACCGCGCAATGCCTGGACACGCGTGCGATCGCCGAAGTGCTTGTGCACACCGCGGCAGGAAATAGCGATGGATTCGTTTTCTTGCACGGTTCACCCTCGAAACACTGCCGCGGTCTCTAACACGACGACTCGCCGGATACTCAGAAGACTGGCGATGATGACGACGAACAAGATGCAGCCGCCTGTAATCGCGACGCTCTGCCACATCAGAATGATTCCTCGTGTGGCTATTTTCTGGAGGGTCATTTCAAAGAAAGCGGCGGCCATGCCCGTGCCCAGCCCGAAGCCCATCACCCCAGCGGTAAATGCCTGCAGCAGCACCATGCCGGTCAGCCTCCAGTTGGTGACGCCGATGGCCTTCAGAGCGCCGAACTGCTTCAGGTTTTCCAGCGTAAACAAATAAAAAGTCTGACCGGCGACCACGGTCCCAACAATTAGAGCGATTGTGATGGTTATCCCGAAATTTACCGGTATGCCGGTGTTCTTCAAATAGTAGAGAATGCAGTCCCAACGGAATTGATCTGTTGTGCGCGCACGGAGGCCGGTTTGTGCCTCGATTCGCCGGCAGACCTCCTCCGCGTTAAGGCCGGGTTGCGGTCGCACCAGCACGTAGGAAAGCTGAGTGCGCTCCCGTCCGATGAAATTCACCGCCTCGCTGTAGCGTGTATGAATGACGGGACTGCTCAAAAAGGGCGCGGAGGCATCCGAGATGCCGACAATTCTGACTTTGTGGTCATTCATCTCCAGTTCGCGATCGAGTTCCAACGGCTCGTCCGGGAAAAGCAGGATGTATCCGGCTTTGTCGATCACGATCGAATCAGGCTCATTTAAGCGCTGCCAAGAGCCGAGCAACATTTTGCGGGGAGCGCCAGTCAGCGTCGCGTCGTCGAGGCCGAGCAGAATACACGCAGCGAACTTACCGGCCCGTGTCCGAGCGACCGGATAGCCTTTGAACAGTTTCACTGCCCATTCAACGCCGTTGACGCCGCGTACCCGCGTCAGGTCTGTGTCCTTCAGCGCCTTGGTTTGCTCGAAATATTCGGTCTTCGCATCCATCACCCATACATCCGCATCGGTCACATCGAGAATCTGGCTGCCGGTGCGCTTGAGAATGCTCGCGAAAATCGACGTTTGGTTCTCCAGGAGAAAGGTGCAAAAGGCGATGGCGAAAATCAGCCCCAGATATTTGGCGCGATCCCCCGTTAACATTCGCAATGCCACGAAATTCATGACCGAGCCTCTTGGCAACTTTGTTCCTTGTCGGCGACTTCGCTTTGTTTCTTCACGCGGAGGAGAAGATGCGACCAGTAACCTGCGGGCTCAATTCGCAGTTCATCCGGATTGCCTCCCAACTCCGAGCCCGAGCCGTATTCCGAAGGTTTTTCCCCGTTCTCCAAAGTACGATTCACTTGCGGTCTTGAGCGCTTGAACATGATTCCGCCTTCCGTGATTCTTAAACAGATGGTACGCAGCCTAGCGATCGCCCTACGCCTTCGGCCGCGCCAGCATCGCCTGCCCGACGTGATATGAGATGTGCGCTGTCCGGCCTAAGAGAACGGTGAATTTGTTTCGGTTTGGTTCCCGTTTGAACTCTTCCTCCGAAACGGCGGTGTGCCGCCCCGCCCAATCCGACGGCGAGAATTTCGCAAACCCTTCCCAGAGCTTCTGGTTGATCTTCTCCCATGCCGACTTGAGAGATTGACCCGTCACCGTGAGTTCGACGGATCTATCCGGTTTCGAAATGAACATCGTGTCGAGTTCCGGATGAAGCCGTTCGCCAATGCCAAGCAGCGGCAAGAGCCCGTCGTTCACCGCTGTAAGATGTCCCCACAGATAGATCAGGCGGTTTTTGCCGGGAGCGACTTGCTGCTCCAGTTGTTCCGGCGAAAGCGTTCCGAACAAGTTGCCGGCGCGTTCTATGTTTGACTTCCATCCCCGAAGTGCCGCATCGATGAGTGAGTTTTCCGCGCTCGTTGTCATTTTCCTCTTTCAACTCTCTATCGAGTCATTTGTCGAACTCAGTGCCAGAAGCCGCGGTCCTGCGGTCTTATCCCGAAGCGGCGTCCCGAACGCTGGTCACGTTTAGCTGTCACTCGTCATCTAACTAGATGTCTGATATCATCTAAACGTCACGAGAGTCAAGCCAAATAGTTTTCCAGTGCGGAGAATCGATCTCATGCGTAAGTCAAAAGCAGAAACCGCAAAAACCCGCGAGCGCATACTCGAGGCGGCGAGCGCCCAGTTTCTGAGCCACGGAATCACGGAGGCTGGTCTCGCCCAGCTGATGCGGGCTGCCGGGCTCACCCACGGCGGTTTCTACCGCCATTTCGCTTCCAAGGATCAGCTCGTTTCCGAAGCCTGCAGTCAGGCAGCACAGTCGCTCGCCTCCGGGCTCAAATCCCAAATCGAGGGGAAGCCCCCCGATCAAGCACTGCCGCTGCTCGTCGGCAAGTATCTATCCCGCAGCCACAGGGACCGGCCCGCGATCGGTTGTGTCCTTGCCGCACTCGGGAGTGAACTGGCGCGCGCGGATGCTAAGACACGTGAGGCCGCCACCGAAGGTTTCCTGGGCCTCTCCCGGTTGATTGCCGGACAGCTCAAGAACGTGTCCGCCAAAAAGGCCGAAGTGCAGTCTATGGCGATCGCTGCAGCCATGATCGGTGCCATGACAGTCGCCCGTATCGTCCCGGATTCACGAATTTCCAATTCCATCCTAGTGGGCACGCGGGAGCAGATACTTAAATCCGTGCGACGAAAGCGTTAGCGGGCTCTAGGTCGTCTGGCTCGCGTCGCCGCGAAATGATCCGTGCCAAATTCATTCCGCCCTAACGCATCGACGGTTTCAACAACTAGGTCCCTTTCTGGCCCACCGACTCCAGGGCCTCTATTCGCTCTGCGATCACGACCCGTTGTTTCCAGACACGGACCGTGCGCCAACGAATGGCGACCCCGGTTGAGTAAGGTCCGCCAAGGACCGCTTCCCACTCGCTGATCAAATCGCCTTGAGAATCCTGGAAACTAGAAACCACCCGAAAGATATCAACACAGCCCAATCCCATCTCAAGAACCGTATGCACCGGCTCCAGCAGATCCGCCAGACGTTGAAACGCGGCCTGCTTTCCACTGGTCAATTCGCTTCCAAGCCACAGCACAAACTCATCGCTGTAATAACGGTTCAAGGGCTCGGAAAAAAGTGACTGCAAATCGAAATTGCCGAGAAGGAAGTCTTCCTTGCCGATTTCCAGAATGGCCGCGTTCAGCTCAGGCTCAAGCGCCTCCGCGCGCAGCCGCATCGCGTTGAAGCCGACAAGCTGGAAATCTCTCCATCGTTCTATCTGTCCAATATGTTCGTTAAATCGAGCTACGCAGACTTCTGCAAGAGTGCCGAAGTGGGCGTTATTTCCTGCGCCCTGTTCAACAAAGCGGATGATGGCGGACCGCACGACCTCGAACTCGGCCAGCAGGCTTTCGATGGAACGGTTGGAGTCGGCCTGCTTTCTGCTCTGCACAAACCGAGTTCCGCGCTCGACGCCGCTGGATTGCTTCTCGGAAGCAGCGAGTCGCTCGCACGCTTCGTTCAGCGCCCGGAATTCGTTCTTGATCAGATGCGAAACTAGCTCACTGATCGAATCCGACTGCACAGCCCCGGCCTTCCTACACTGCTCGTTGGTGAGCCCTTGAAGCACGAGTTCCAACCGCTTTTTCCCTGCCTTCAACTCCAACGCCAGATTGGATCTCTCAAATTCTTTCGGAATCACAAGGCTTCCCCCGCGACATCCCAAATCCCCCAACGCGCCCATGTCGGGGATGTAGCTGTCGCCTGTCTAAATTCCGTTACCCATCTATATTCCTTGGTAAAATCCGTCCATGAGCGTTCCGCTCGAGCTTATGGACGATAAAAACGGCATAAGTATCTTCACCACAGAGAGTGCAGCAACCCCAATTCCCACGGACGACTATGCCTTCCCAGTGAATCCCGAAAATGCATAAAAGTCGGATCACCGCGTACCTCCAAAAGACTCGAATGTCTTCGTCGCCTGCGCCGCATCGTGCTCAATCGATCTCGAACGGTATCCTGGCTGCCAAGACCGTCTCCTATTGCGACGAGAGCGACCTTTCTCAGAATTGAAAAGACAGATGCGGTGCCTGCGAACTACAAGCACGCCAGCCTGACATTTCGGCGTGCTTGTAGCGATCCGTTCCTTATGGAGCCGCATGGAACGTGGCACAGGTATTCTCCACGCTAGTTTCGAGAGGTCATGCCATTAGGCGGGGCTGGTGCGAAATACGCGCGCCCATCATAGATCAGCCATCGATCGGCGTGACGGACGGCCACGTAGAAAAAGTTGATCGGTATCACGGGGATGATCGTTCCATCTGGACCGTTGACATTGTGCACGGTAAGGAGCGCATCGACGACCGCCACATCGGGCTTGATGAAGCGGACCCGGTAGTTGGAGAACGCCGCTTGCGTGTTGCCGTTGACAGCTTGCTCCGCCTCGGGACCGAAGTCCTTCACCATTGCGACCCGCCCTTGCAGAAAGTCACCTCGCGGCGTCACGAACGTTCCATCTTCGGTGAAGATGGATGCTCGGAGTTCGGCATTTTTCTGAACGAAGGTCTTAGCAAAGGTATCTCCGAGCGCGCGAACGGCCGCTTCGTCTCGAGCCTGCCCGGCACTCGCAGAGCCGCTCGCACCGATGACGAGCGTATATGCCAGAAACGCTAAGCCGAGCCGCGGCATCAGGCCTCGCGGCGCCGACTTGTGCTTTTGGGGCGCTGAATCGATGACATGAGTTGCGATCGAAGCATCTCGGTGCGTTCGTGAGATTTTCATTTCTTTCTCCATAATTTCATTTCTTTGTCCTTAGTTGTCTCAAAATTGGATCCAGAGGCGGTCACGCTCTCGCCGCAATCGCCGAGCGCCGTGTAGCCCGCACCGAATCCAGTTCCATATCCCCTTAGATGACCGGTAACATCTAACCGTTACACCCAGTGATGGAGCATGGGATCGCGATTCTCCGGCCTCGAAAACTTTGCAGCTTGAATATCGTAACGTTTAGATGACAGCAGACATCTATTTAGAGGGCGACAAGCAGCTGAAGGTGGCGGTGGTCATAGAAATGGAGGGGAAAATGGAAAGACTGAAGAACAAGAACATCCTAATTACTGGTGGGACGAGTGGAATTGGTCTGGCTTCTGCTCAGGAATTCGAACGTGAAGGTGCTCGTGTCGCAATTTGCGGCACAGACGAGAAGAAGTTGAAAGAGGCCAGAGGTGCCCTCGGGCCTAAGGCCCTGGCATTCTCCGCTGACGTCAGCAAACTATCGGATCTCGATAGTCTTTACTCAAAAATTAAAGCTGAGTTTGGCCATCTCGATGCGGTCTTTGCGAACGCTGGCTACAGTCAATTTGGGCCTTTCGAAGTCGTCGAGGAAGATACGTTTGATAAGCTGGTCGCCGTAAACTTGAAGGGAGTATTTTTCACGATTCAAAAGGCAATCCCCTTTTTGAAAAGCGGATCTTCGGTGATCATCAATTCGTCAGTAACAGTTAAAACGGCCTGGCCCACTACGAGCATCATGTCGGCGATCAAGGCGGGGCTTTCCAGTTTGGCGAGAACCATGAGTGCAGAGCTCGCGGATAGAAAGATTCGAGTGAATGCTTTGAGTCCTGGCCCCACCGACACTGAAATGTTCGGCCGTGTTCCAGGTGAGAAAGAGGGCGAAGCCATTAAAGATGTCCTTCGCACTTACAATCCCAGCAAAAGGCTCGCGGAGCCGCTCGAGATCGCGAAGCTGGCCGTATACTTAGCATCGGATGACTCGGCCTATGTCGTTGGGGCAGACTTCGCCATCGACGGCGGAGCTGGGGCCTTTTCTCAACTCGGCGGCTGATAGCCCGCAGGTCTAACGTATCCGCTCGAAAAAACGGCAGAAACTTACGCGCCCATGATGCCTTCTCGATCAAATCGTCCCGAGGCGGGTCTCCATCCGCAGTCCGAACGCGGCTCGTGGCGGTCCACACTTGAGTCCCTATCCGAAGTCCTCGAATAGTTCCCGAAAAGGATGGAAGATTACCAGACGCATTCATTGAGGAAGGGGCAAGGATGAAAAAGATTCATGCGGCCATTTGGATGGCCCTGTCGCTGGGGGCGACAAGCCCCATTGCACTTGCGCAAACGCCGTTGATCCCGACTGTGTCAGTCACCATTGACAACTACAATCGCGCACAGACCGACGTCAACTTCGCCGGAGTGGTCAAGAACGGCGGCTTCGGCAAGATCCGGCATGGCCGCGAGCTTGCTCCTCCCGCTCAACAAGGCATCGTCCGGCCCAACCGCGACACGTTGTATTCATTCGCGATTGTCGACCTCGATGCCGGGGCGGTGTCGATTACTCTGCCAGACGCAGGTAAGCGCTTCATGGGGATGCAGGTCGTCAATCAGGACCAATACACCACGGCTACCTATTACGGCGTGGGTGCTCACACCCTCGCTCGAGAGATGGTTGGCACGCGCTATGCCATTGTCGTAGTCCGTTTCTTTGTCGATTTTTCGAATGAAGAAGACGTCCGGCAAGTCCATGCTTTGCAAGATGAGGTCCGGTTCAACCAGAAAGGACCCGGCACGTTTGAAGTTCCTCATTGGGATGAGGCAAGCCTAAAGAAGGTGCAGGCGGCACTCCAGCAACTGGGAACTACACTCTCCGATACGCGGCACATGTTCGGTGCCAACGAAAAAGAAGTCGACCCTGTGAGGCACCTAATCGGAAGTGCCATGCTGTGGGGCGGCGCTCCCGAGAAGGATACTCTTTATCTGCCGATCACTCCGGCTCGCAACGACGGCAATACCATTTACAGACTGACGGTCAGCGACATCCCTGTCGACGCTTTCTGGTCGCTCACGGTCTACAACAGTGAAGGTTACCTCTATCCGAACCCCTACAACGCCTATGCGTTGAACAGCCTCACGGCGAAGAAAGGCCCGGATGGTGCGATCAACATCCAGTTTGGGGGATGCGATGGCAAGATCCCCAATTGCCTTCCGATCACAAACGGGTGGAATTACACCGTGCGTCTCTTTCGCCCACGCCCAGAAATTCTCGATGGCAGCTGGAAATTTCCTGTGGCCGCACCCGAGAATTGAGGCTAGAACTTCTACGACATGCTGCCTTTTGCTGCCACCAGGAACCACTAGTGTCGCTTCGCTCAGGATATGAACTCGCGACAGTCGGTGCCTCATCGTCGATTCATCCGCCTGCGGTTGCGACTGATCGCATACCCATACGCCTTCAGATCTTCGCGTGGGTGACGGCAAAAGACCCGGCCGGTGTCGCGTTCAACCTGGCGCGCCCGGTCGTCGAGCAACATCGCCATGTCCCAATCTTTTTCATGAGTGACGGGTATCGGTTGCACACCAGTTTATGCCTGCACGCTCTCCAAATCGGCATGTAGGTTGGTGATTCGCTGGAGATCCCACCCTCCGGAAGGAGTCCAACCCATTTCAACCACCGGATCAGCCAGCCACTTATCGAAAAACACGCGATTCCCTCTATGCTTGTCAGCCAGATTGTATTGCAAGAAAATATCTCGGAGTTGACGCAACTCCGCGTACCGCTTGTTGGATATCCGAGTCTCACGGATTCTTCGTTTATGTAATTCCAGAATAGCGTGAACCTGTTGTCGCTCCTTCCATTTGGACAGCAGCTCTCCACCGAGTCTTCCAATTGAAGATCCAAGAAGTGTCTCAAGCACGGCATCTACTCCTGTTCTAGATCCGCCGAACTCTCAACAAGAGTCTGCGGCCCTGAAGCAATCCTTTGGCAGAACGCATTCTTGAAATTGGCGATCAAATGACGAAGATTATCTCAGAACACGCTGGCCTTGCCTCAGAGGACTTAGTTTCGCTACTCGGACAGTATATGGCTCACTATGCCATACTATCGACGGTTCATACGGTTGACTTGGTGAACCAGAGTGCACCAAGAGTGCACCAGATAAATTAGGGCTTATAAGTGCTTGAAAATACAGACTTTATTCGGACACTTTTTCGGTGTTACTCATTCGTGGATTTTCCCCGCCAAATTTTACTGTTCTGTTTAGTAACTTGAAATTATAAATGCATGAGAAAAAAGGACTTCCGATTCCCGTGTACGGGGGTTCGAAGTTTTCCTTCTCCGCACCACTCAGACGATAACCAGGTCAACGGGAGGGCGTGACATTTCGTGTCATGAAACTTGGTTATCGCGGAGCCAAACTTCAGGAATTCGCTGCTTCTAAACCGTGAGGGCCATATTACAAGTCGGGCGGCCTTCAACTAGCAGGACGGATGATTCTGTTCAGAATTGTCGCAAACGCCTCACTACTTTCCCCGTGAAAACTTGCCCTGAGCTGTGCACATTTCGTCCTGCGTAACGAGATCCCACGAAATCTCATAGTCGGCTTCTGCAGCCAGCTCTCGAAGGAACACACGTTGCGCTCGTCCGTTTCCTTCGTGAAAAGGATGCAAATCGTTGATCTCGCCAAGGTAGTGAGCAGCGCGTCGATAGAATCTCTTAGAATCGTTGCCACACAAGAACTATCGAACGTAGGCGGTGACGTGCAGGAAATGAGGGACGGAATGGCGTTGCGGTGGCGATTAAGCCAACCGCAGGGTTTCAAGCGATGCGTACGTGTTCCCACCGCCAATGTCGGGGACGATCACCAACTCCAATACTTTCACACTTGCGAGGTCAAACTGATAGTCCTCAATCTCGCATGCAGTTTGCGGGGGACTGAAGTTCCACTGCTGCCGCACAATTTCGCGAAAGCCTTGGTCGCCTTCTGAGCGCCAGCGAAGAACGAATTCCTGCGTGCGACTGGTCTCAGTCTCATTGAATACCAGATTGATGCGCCTGAGCCGTTGCGGCTGATCGAAGATAAGCCGGATGGTCTGCGCTCCGGGGCCCGAAGCACGCCAGCCTTGGCGATCTCGCGATGACAGCGCGGCTTCGATGTGATGGGTTTCGTCTTCTGACGTGAGTTCGAGGGTTGCAGCTGTCACCAGGTTCAGCCACGCTTGTTCGGAGGCCGACGTCTCGGAAGTAACTAGACGCTTACGCATGATCTTCCCCAATCTGTCGCGGCGCTATTTCTGAGAACGTACCGCAGCCGTGCTGTCCGGCCAGACAGCAGGAATAGCGAGTTCCATCCGCCACACAGGGCCATCGCCATACCAAGGTCCATCCCACCTGACTAAGGCCGGAGCACCATCGGCGAGTACCCACACCTGCATGTTCGGCGGCTGTTTTCCCAAGAGAGATGCTATCGCGCCCGCCACACCTCCGATTTTCACTTTCACGACGTAGCGCGTGGCTTTGTGAGTGTACCTGCCAATCGAGAAGGGCTCCTGGCCTTGCGGAATGACCTCCAGATTGACAAGCCGCGGTTTTGGCGTGGCTACCACATAGGACAGCGTCGTTCTGGGGGCACTCCGTTGTACGTTCTTTAGCAACGCGAACAGGATACCGTTGGCGACATCTGGCCGTAGTTCGAGCCGTTCGGTCAGGACCTTCTCCTTGTCATCGTCCGTGTAGCGAACCGTCACTTGGCCACTATTGGCGTCAATCGTTGTTTCCAGCGGGCGCCTGAATGCCGGGCCTTTCTGGAGAACATGGTCGCTCAAGAGTTTGAATGTGCCGCGCTGCGAGAATACAGTCGTTTCATCGTAAATCGAGCCGTCCGTAAATCTAAACCACATACGGTTTGTAACGCGGTCACCCTGTGCGACCTGCGTTGACTCGCCATCGGCGATGGGCTTGCCATCTAGCGTCCGCAGCACGAGGAAGCCGTGGGACACGCCTTCAGGATAGCGGACAACAACCGATTCCGCTGGCAGCACTGTTGGCTGAAGCAGACAGGCCAGCAAGAAAGCAAATCGGATCGAAATTAGAAAACTGCCCATAATGCACTCGAACGTGTGATGCCGTTATCTTTGTTGACTTTGAACTCCTTATGGCGCTGACATTCTTTCTATGAAATGACAATACGTTTAGAACCGCTAAACTTTAAATTGTTTCGGCCATTGTCTGCTCTTGTGCGTTTCTTCAACGGGCTAGAAATACAAAGCCTAAAATGCAACCAAAGCAAAATGAATCCCTATATCGCTGTATATTGAGTTCGGTCTCACGGCGATAAAAAGATTGACTGCCACTCTCAAATGGAAACTTCGTGTGGAGCCTCAAACGGAAGGCCTACTCGGTGCGCACCGAGTGGACCGATAAGGATTGGTGAATTTTATTTGCTAGAGCGGCTGGTCAGTGAATCGCAGTGGCTGCGGAGCGCGATGCACAGCGATAAAGTCGCGAGGATCTTCGGACAGTTCGTGTTCAGTGAGCGCCGCAACCACGTAATTGACCGCCCGGGGACTGGTCCAAAAAGAACGATCAGACCATCGATGATTTCAAGGACTCCATCGATTCCCTTCAAAGTGATGCTGATTCTAAAAGTTTGGTCGAGGAGAGATCGTCTTTTATCGAAATCATAACTTACACTCAGATTCAGAAGGCCGTCCGTTCGCGGCGATCCGTGGCCAGCCATGCTATGCGCGGTAATACTCCCCTGCAACCATCCAAATTGCGCGCAATCGAAAGAATTCGACTGCTCCTTCGGGTTCAGAGCTAAAACGGACCGCGCATGATCAAGTCCTCGGATTGTTTCCGGAGACACAGGATTTATCAGCGGTAGGCAAGCCAATCGTGGCTAAGGTGATCTGCGCTTGACGTCAGAGGGCAGCAAGCATATGGTTTTTTGCAAACGCAAAGTTGAAGTCGGAATTCCCGATGTCTCATTTGACCATCTCTCAGACACGATCCTTCCCCGCGCCTATCGATGACCCAGGTAGCTTCCCCCCTCTGGCCACCGCAATAAAGGTTTTGATGATTGCCCGAGGTTTCCGCCCTCATTTTGGGGCTTTCAAGGCATGATAACTCTTGTACCCGAGAAACCGCCATGCCTCCGCTTGGGCTGATTACTGTGGCCGCCTTGTTTCCGAAAAATTGGACCATCCGGCTCAGCGATCGAGCCTTTGACAAACTCCTCGATGCGGACATCCTGTGGGCCGACCTGGTGATGATCAGCGGGATGCACGTCCAGAAAACCGATATCATCGACATCCTCGCGCGCGCCCGGAGGCTCGGGAGACGCACGATGGTCGGGGGACCCAGCAGTGAGCCGGAGGCCCTGCTCATTCTTGACGATCATGTGGTTGTTAGTGAGCCAGACGAGGTGTTCGACAGAATTGCGACTGATCTGGAGACCGGTCTCGCCCGACGGCTCTACTTGATCCATAAAAAACGTGATGTGAGCAAGACTCCGGCTCCCCGCTTTGACCTGCTAAAGCTCGAAAATTACGTTCTCATGTCAGTGCAGTTTTCCCGCGGTTGCCCCTTCCAATGTGAATTCTGTGACATCATCACGCTTTATGGGAGAAAACCGAGAACGAAGCGCCCCAACCAACTCGTGGCGGAACTGCAGGCCTCGGTCGACCTCGGCTGGCGTAAGCCTGTCTTTGTCGTCGACGATAATTTCATCGGAAACCACAAACTCGCCCTCGCACTGGTTCAGGAGATGGAAGCGTGGCAGAAAGCGCGTGATTATCCGTTACTGTTTTTTACCGAAGCATCGATTGATCTCGCTCAGAAGCCTGAGCTGATCGAAGCCATGGTGAAGGCAAACTTTTTCGTTGTCTTCATCGGGATCGAAAGTCCCTCCAAAGAATCCTTGAAGGAAGCAAAGAAATTTCAAAATCTACGACAGGATTCGCTGCAGAGTATTCGCTTCATCCAAAGCAAAGGGCTATGGGTATGTGGAAGTTTCATCCTCGGTTTCGATTCCGATACCGAGGACATCTTCGAACAGCAGAAGGACTTTGCTGGTCCTTCAACCCACCGCAGTTGTCATTGGGATTTACGATCCTGCTTTCCGGACACCACTTCATTAGCTATGCAAGAAACGCCGTGGCGCAACTCGAATCTGCGCTTGCTATATAAGGTGTTGTTACCACAGGTTGAATTTACTTGTTGTCATATTGAATGAGGCCAATACGATGAGCACTATGGGAGGATCACCGATTGAAAGTTTCCCAGATGCGAAGGGCGAGGTGAGGTTTGGCGCTCAAAAGGATAGCCTGTGGTACAAGGATGCCGTCATTTATCAGCTTCACGTGCGTAGTTTCTACGACAGCAATGCTGACGGCATAGGGGATTTCGCTGGGCTCACGCAGAAGCTCGATTATCTACAGGAACTAGGAATTACCGCTATCTGGCTTTTGCCTTTTTACCCATCACCATTGCGGGACGACGGTTATGACGTCACGGACTATACTTCGGTTCAAGCAAGCTACGGTTCGCTCGAAGATTTCAAGTCGTTCCTGAAAGCTGCGCATGAGCGGGGAATACGCATCATCATCGAAATGGTCATAAATCATACTTCGGACCAGCATCCTTGGTTTCAAGAAGCGCGAAGCTCCCGCGACAACCCTAAACGCGACTGGTACGTGTGGAGCGAGACAGATATACGTTATCAGGACGCGCGAATCATCTTTCTCGACACAGAGTTGTCGAATTGGGCCTGGGATCCCATCTCTAAGGCTTATTACTGGCACAGATTTTTCAGTCATCAACCGGACCTGAATTTCGACAATCCTGCGGTTTTAGAAGCCATGTGGGAGGTCATGACGTTCTGGTTACATCTGGGTGTCGACGGTTTTCGCTTGGACGCGGTTCCCTATCTGGTGGAACGAGAGGGAACTTCTTGTGAAAACCTACCAGAGACGCATGCGATCATTCGCGTGCTCCGCAAACGTCTAGATTTAGCATATCCGGACAGGATGCTTCTCGCTGAGGCCAACCAATTGCCCGCCGATGTTTGTCCCTATTTCGGGAATGGTGATGAATTCCACGCGGCGTTTCACTTTCCTCTCATGCCGAGGATGTTCATAGCCGTAAAGCAGGAGGATCGTAAGCCGATCATCGAAATCCTGGAGCAGACTCCGGCAATACCCGACAGCTGCCAGTGGTGCATTTTTCTTCGTAGCCATGATGAGCTTACGCTGGAGATGGTGACTGATATTGAACGCGAGTTCATGTACGGCGAGTACGCTATCGACAAGACGATGCGGATCAATTTGGGCATTCGGCGGCGTCTAGCTCCTATGATGGACAACGACAGAAGGCGGATCGAACTGCTGAATGGATTGCTGATGTCCATGCCAGGGACGCCGATCGTATATTACGGAGACGAGATCGGCATGGGGGACAACATCTACCTTCGCGATCGGGATAGTGTACGTACACCGATGCAATGGAATGGCGGAACCAACGCAGGGTTCTCATCCGCGGATCCGGAACGGTTGTACTCGTCTCCCATTTCTAACTCCGTTTATGGCTGTCAAGCGGTCAACGTGGAATCTCAGCGGAAGTTTGACCACTCGCTCCTCTCTTGGATGAAATCCTTGATTCGAGCGCGGAATTCGGTTCGCGTGTTTAGTCGCGGGTCGATTGAGTTCCTGTATCCTTCGAATCCCCGGGTTCTCGCCTACGTCCGCCAGTTGGACGAGGAAAAGGTGCTCGTTGTGAATAACCTTTCAAAGTCGGCGCAAGCCGTAGAGCTCGATATGCACCGCTTTAAGGACTACATACCGATCGAGATGTCCGGCGGGAATCGGTTTCCCAGATTCGGGAAACGGCCGTACTTGCTCACGTTGGGATCATATCAGTTTTATTGGTTTCGGCTTCGCCGGATTTGACCTGGCGATTGGCAGCAGCATCGAGTCTAGCCCACTTCCATCTCAGACGCGCCTACCTAGCGAAAGAGCATATACCTGAAGCAATCGCTGAATATCTCAGGTAGTCTCCGTGCACCTAGAAAGACGCTGACTACAGCGGCTGAAAATCCCTCCCGAGGCTATGTTGGTAGTTGGCGATAGGCCAATAGGCCCAGAGTGGCCGCGAAAAAGAAAATCCAGGTTTGTTACTCATGTTATTTTTTTTAAGCACTTTCGATGTCCATTGGAGAGACTGGAGGGCACTGCTGAGACGGAAGAGACTGCTGAGACTCGTTCGTAAACGACAGAAAATGCGGGTTTTACGAATGAAGTGACAGAAAACAAGAGAGTTGCGGAAAAAGGAGCAATATAGTCCCCCTCACCGCCATAGATATAAGTGATTGAAAATACAAACGTTTTTTCTGACGATTTCCCGTGTTACTCATTCTTGGATTTTTCCCGCCGAAATTTTACTGTTGTGTTGTGTTTAGTAACCTGAGATCTTAAATGCATGAGAAAACGGGACTTCTGATTGTCACATTGGGGGGTTCGAAGTTTCCCTTCTCCGCACCACTCAACCCATACTTACAAGAGACACACCAACGCTCTCCCCTTCAGCAACAGAAGCTTCAGCTCCCCTCTCTCCGCCCAGAAATTCCCGTCGCCATGTGCATCATGGCAAGCAATCCACGCTAGCGAATCAGACTCCAGGGATAGACGCCGACGTTAATTTTCATGATGAAGTAGCTAAAGCCGCCGAGGTCCGGCTTGGGCTGGTGTGGCGTATCCGGCGGAATCAGCAGCCAATCGCCGGGTTTCACCTTATAAGTTTGGCCGCCCACCACTGGCTGTCCGCGGTATTCGCCCGGGATGATACCGTCCTTATCCTGGAGGTTTTGGCGATTGGCGATTTTCCCGCCGAGAATCATTTCGCCAGTGCCTCCGGTAAAAATATAAAAATCGTAAGCGCCAGCGTGCTGCTCGGCGTCGTCGAGGACGCTGTTGACTTTCGTCAAACTGAGGACGGGCTTGTCTCGAAACATGCGATAGAGCATGAACATGCTGAAATTGCGGGTTTGCACATGCACTGGGCCGCCACCGAAGGATTGTGAACTCCCACTGCCCGCTTCCTTCACCAGTTTCGCGGCCTTCTCGGCCATCTCCGTGTGCGCTTTGCGAATATCGTCAATGTTCCAGTAGCTGATCGGCGGTGCGTCCGGCGCAAGCGCCGGTTCTCTAGGGGAACCGAAGCCGAAGGGCATGACCTCGGTTTTGTTTTCCTGCGCGTTGGCGCTGGGGACCATCGAGAAATCATCGAAGTGCCCGCTAAGAATTGGTTGCGGAGCAGCTTTCGAAGCGTAGCCGACGACATATCCCACGAGCGCAGCTGCAATCAGAAGTACGGGAAGCATTTGTTTCATAAAACGTTCCTCCGTTGATGAAAACCTGAAAACCGCGCTGAATCGACGAAAACGATTATTGATTCCCGCTATTTCTTGGGAGTGGGTTTCGTCGATTCAAAGCGAATTTCCTTGAGCATTGCCGACTGCCGGTACAATTCAGTTTTTCCCGCCGGAAACTTATTGGCGCTCAGCATGAACGCCAGGATGTCCGAGTCTTGCTGGCGGGTGAGACGACCCGGCGCGCTTTGAGGCATGGTCTTGCGAATTCTGTCGAACAGGTCGCCCACCGTCAGGCCATTCCAATTTGCCAGGAATGCGCCGCCAGTCAGCGGAGGCGCGGATTCCCCACCGGTCAGCATTTCGCCGTGGCACGAAGCGCATTCCTTGCGGTAGATCGGCTCGCCGCGCTTGGCCTGTTCCTCGGTATACACGCCGTCCCAAACGGATTTTGATTCTTCGGTTGTCTGCACACGAAGCAGACTTAGCGGCGATATGGCAGCCACGAGAGCGAGGATGGCGATGGAATTTCTGGGATTCACGTGGTCATCGCATTCTGGCCGGCATTGGGCATTCCTGAAGCATCAGCTTCACGTTCATTCCCCAGCTGACGGCAGCGCGTAAGCGATGTACTCGCCGGAATAAGGACCACCGCTGACGGCAACGACGATGTACTGCTTGCCGTTCACCATGTAGGTCATCGGCGAACCGGTCTGTGGAGCCGGCATGTACACCGCGCCGACTTCTTTTCCGGTGATCTTGTCGTAGGCGCGCAGCATCGCGCCGCGCGGATGCTCTGGGGTTGTAGTCACTTGCCCTTCACCGGCGATGACCAAGGTTTTTGTTACCAGCGTGCCGATGTTGTAAGTCTCCTGACCGGTGCGCGGGATGTTCAAGCCTTTCAGCGCTTCGGAATTGCGGACGACGTCGGGCGTCTCGCCATGCGCGATCTGCCAGACGAACTCACCTTTATCGAGATTGATAGCAGTGATTGTCCCGTACGGCGGCTTGACCAGCGGCAATCCATCGATGTTCAAGGAAATGTATCCGCTTCCCTGCCGTTTTTTCGGGGGCTTAGGAGAATCCGCGCCAGCGTTTTCGCCCGGACCCTTCAGGATTTCTACTTCTTTCCCAGCGGTTCCCGCGATGTAGTTCAGATCTGAAATTTCTTTCGGAACTGGAACCAGCCCGATCGGCTCAATACAGGAGTTGCAGGCATAAACATAAACGTTGTGTGTTTCCGGATCGTAGGATCCGCCCGGCCAATTGGTGCCACCAGATGCGGTTCCCATGGTGAGGGTGCCGAGCGTACCGTCCAATGTGCTGACGGTTGGCGGAGTGTAGACCGGCCCGAGGTGATATTTTGAGGCCATCTCTTTTGCGCGATCGCGAAGCGCGGGCGTGAAGTCGATCAGATCATCGATGGAGACTCGGTTGCGGCTGTAGGCCGCAGGCTTTGTAGGAATCGGTTGGGTGGGCGAATACCACTCACCCGGAACGTTGCCCACTTCGACGGACCGCTCGGGAATCGGCCAGATAGGCTTCCCAGTGATGCGATCAAATACGTAGAGAAATCCCTGCTTGGTCGGCTGGGCCACTGCCTTCACCGGTTTTCCATCGACGGTGATGTCCGCAAGAATCGGCGCGGAGGAAATGTCCATGTCCCAGAGCGGGTGATGGACCAACTGAAAATGCCACTTCCGTTCCCCGGTCTTCAAATCGACACAAACCAAGGTTTCGCCGAACAGATTGTTTCCCGGCCTGTGACCGCCGTAAAAATCACTGGTCGGCGATTCAACAGGCAAGTAAACCAATCCAAGCTGCTCATCCACAGTGATCTGCGTCCAAACGCCGGTGTTTCCCGTGTATTCCGCCGAGTCTTTCTCCCAGGTGTCGTAGCCAAACTCATCCTTCTTCGGAATGGTGTGGAAAATCCAAAGACGCTTCCCGGTTCGAACGTCGAAGCCGCGTACATATCCCTTGTTGTTGCGCATGCTCCTCGGCGTCATACCTTCGCGAAACGCTGCGCCGATAATCACCGTATCCTTCGCCACGACCGGCGCCGATTGGATGCCAATTTCTCCGGTAATCAAATCCGGGAGAATGTCCTGATCGTCATTCAGCTTCAGGTCCACTTCGCCGCTATTTCCAAAGGAAGGAATTCGAACGCCGTCCTTCGCATCCAAACAAATCAGTCGAAATCCTGGCGTTACATAGAGAATCCGCTCTTCCTTTCCGTCCGACCAATAGGCAAGACCGCGGCCGGAAAGTTGCCGGGGAGCAGCGCCGCCGCGCTTTCCTTCGTGCTCGCCGTGGATCCAGAGCAATTCGCCAGTAGCCGGATCCAACGCAATCACCGCGCGACGTGATCCGGCGGTCGCATACAAAACGCCGTTGACCATGAGCGGCGTGCCTTCGAGTTTGTACTCCGGCCGGTCGCCGAAATTGTCGGTCTTGATGCGCCAAGCAATCTCCAGATCATTGAAGTTGCTGGCGTTGATCTGGTCCAGGGACCGATAGCGACTTCCTGCCAAATCAGCGGCGTAGGACGGCCACTCGGTGTCCTTGGGTCGAAACTGCGCCGAGCCAGTAGTAGGAAGCAAGACGGCCGAAGCGACCGTACAGAGCAGCAATTTCCACAAGCTTTCCGAATGACGCATCGCTGATTCTCTCTGTTATGACTCAATTCATTTGCTTCATTTGTTCGAGCGCCAGTTTGATTTTTGCTTTTTGCTCCTCGGTCACGTCGGAATTCGGCGGACGCTGATAAAACTGACGTGTCCCCATTTGAAGGCTTAGCGCGTACTTCATTGGACCGTATTCATCGACGCCGCCTGCCCGCAGCAATTTCAAAGCGGTTTCCAGTTTTGCGACGGACTCGCTGAGGTCCTTGCCAGCGCGCTTTGCGGCGAACACCGCAGCGATTTGTTTCGTGAAGTTATTGCCTTCGGCGAGGATGGCACCCATGTCGTGGTCCAACGCGTATTTCAGATTTTCCGTCGTACCGGTGCGCATGTTGAGCTTGGGAAACTCGGCGACGAAATCGTGATAGACCTTAGGATCACTCACGGAATCCTTGATCCCAGTGAGGTTCGGATATTTTTCCATGGCATGCAGCAATTCATGGCTGATGGGGACGCCGGTCGCAAATGGAATGTGGTAGAGATTGACGGGAATTTTCACCTGCTCGAAAAGTATGGAAAAGTATCGCGTTAGTCCGTCCAGGCTCGGATGCTTGTAGTAAAACGGAGGTACGACGAGCAGGCCGTCCGCGCCGTTGGCTTCCGCGTGTTGAGATAGTTCCAGCGTTTCGGGGAAATTCGCGGTGCCGGGCGAGACAATGATGTTCAAGCCGTTTCTGTGCTTGAAGGCGGTCTCCGCAACTTTCTTCCGCTCGGCCACCGAAAACGAAGGAAATTCGCCGGTCGTTCCGAGAACGACCACGCCATCGGCGCCGTTGCTTTTCAAGTACGCGAGCAGGTCCTTGTACAGTTCTTCATCGAACTTCAGGTTTTTGTCGCAAGGAGTCGATGCCGCGACCCAGAACAAAACTTTTTCTCCCGGTGCTGCGGGTAGCTTCAGTGTGCGCGGCTCCGTCGCCAGCGCCTCGGGAAGTTTTGCCCCGGTGGCAACTCCCAGCGCGGCCGTCGCTCCCACGGCACCTAGAAAAGTTCTTCTCGTTGTTCGCATGATTCCCTCCCGGCAAGAAGCCCGCGGAAGTCTAAGCCAGAGGCGCGTAAGAAACAATCACTAGTGAAGATCGCGAACGCTGAGAAACCTGCAGCGATAGTCGCACCGCCCTCGCTTCCTCCTCCAAGGAGTCTCCGTAGCTGGGAGATAGTATTGGTGGGGCTGATTGGAATTTGCGTCGCACTGGCAACAGGGCCACTAAGGGCAAATTCAGAGAAATGTTTGATAAGTATTCCAATCAAGAGAGGAACCTTAAGATCTGTGACAGCGAGTCAGCGGATTTGTCATCCCCATTCAAGCCGACGCTACGTCTTCCTGTCCCTTGCCGTTCTACAAACTCCGTCTTCCTACTTTCTCCGGCCTTCGCTTCGCTCAAACTTTACACGTACGTCACTTTTTTATCGTCCAGTACCGACTATGACGCCGAGCCCATCAGCCCGTTCCGCGGGCTATATTCGTGCGTTACGCGCGAACTTCCAAGGAAGGTCCGCAAGGCGGCTGGCAGCCGCAAGAAAAAATTTCTCTAGCAAATTGCATCCGGGCTTACACCAGCGGTTCAGCTTACGGCGAGTTCATGGAAGGAAAGAAAGGGGAACTGAACGTCGGTGAATTTGCCGACATCGAACGACCTCACGAACGTTGGACCTCGGGAGTACACGAATAAAAGAGTGCTCCGGACCGTAGTGGGCGGACGGACGGTTTATGCGGCAGGGGAATGAAGAGCCGATTCAGCAAAATCGTTTCGCAAAAATTTCAATTCACGACGTCGAAAGTTTTTGTTGACAGCCACCTTTTCGGAGGAGTAGCTTGCCTTCAAAAGACCATATTGGCCTGTACACCCATAAATAGCTTTAAAGAGTGCAAACCAGCCGAGGCCGCGCCGCAGCGGATGTTCGTTTTGGAAAGGCGAAGTCTGCCTTTCCGTGCCAGGAGTGGTCGAAACTTCTACAGGGGAGCGTACTCATGAAGCGTTTTTTAACCGCAGTGTTGTTCACGTTATCGTTAGCTGTCGTCGCAAACTCGCAGACATTCCGCGGGGCCATCAACGGAACGGTAACTGATCCATCGGGAGCTGTGGTCCCTGGCGCAACCGTCAAGGCCACGGAGGCCGCAACCAATATTGATCGCGTGACGACAACCACGAGTGAAGGCCAGTTCGCATTTCAGGATATTCCGACTGGTCTATACAAAGTGAGCGTTACAGCCTCTGGCTTCCCGACCCATGCCGTGGACAAGGTGGAAGTCGCCGCGGGGCAGATCTATACCCTTTCGATCCAACTCAAGATAGGAGAATCAGCGACAACGGTGGAAGTTAACGCGACTGCCGTTACGCTCGACACGACAACGCAAGCTCAAACGACGACGATTTCTGATGACGTAGTGCAGAACGCTCCTCTCAACGGGCGCGACTTTACACAGTTGATTGCGGTGCAGCCGGGCTTTGGTGGCTACAACGTTGGCGGTTTCGGCTCCCTGAATGGCACGCGCGCCAATCAGATCAACTGGCAGATCGACGGAGTAGATAACAACGATTTCTGGCACAACATCCCCGCGGTGAACCAGGGTGGTGTTTCCGGGATCGCCGGTGTCGTGCTCCCCATCGATTCGGTGATTGAGTTCTCGGCGCAAACGCAGAACGGTCCTGAGGCAGGACGAAACGCAGGTGGAACCGTGAATGTGGTTACCAGGTCTGGAGGCAACGAGCTGCACGGTTCCGTTTACTACTACAACCGGAATGAATTCTATGCAGCGCATACGCCCTTCTTGCCAGCAGGAACGAAGGCGCCCCCGTTACGCAATGAAAACTATGGCGCGTCTCTCGGCGGACCCATCCTCAAGGACAAACTATTCTATTTTGCGAACTACGAAAAACAGGATTTCATCATCGGCCTTTCGGGCGTTGCCACCGAGCCTTCAAACGCTTGGGTGGCCAACGCCGGCGCTGTGCTTGCGGCCAACAGCGTCCCCGTCAGCTTGGCTTCGTGCAATGCCCTCGGGCCGCTCACCAGCCAACTGCCGGCTGGCCAAGTTCCGGCTGGCTGCATCACAGGAGGTCCCGGATTCTGGCCAACATCAGGCCAGGGTTCGATTTCGGATCTTCCGGCAATTCAGCACAACTTCTTTAGCCCGGTAGCGGAGACAGGCTACAGCTATAACGGAGTTGCAAGATTGGACTATGAGATTTCCAACAAACATCACCTTTATCTGCGCTGGTACGGCGGCCAAGGCAACCAGACTGCACCTCTCGGAGGCAGCCCGGCGCTGGGCACGGCCAGCTCCAACCTCAAGGATTATTTCGAAGTCGCTCCTATCCATGTGTTCAACTACTCGGCAGTGCTCAATTCCACGCTTACGTCGAAACTGACCAATCAGTTGCTCTTCGGGGCAAACTATTTCAACCAGGTCTTCCACGACTTCAACAACAGCTTTAACACGCAGAGCATGGGGATATTCCTCAGTCCGGATGCGGTGAACAAGGGGAAGTACATCCTTGGCGCCCCAAACATCAACATTTCGGGTTTCGAGCAGATCGGCTTAACGCCCCCGGAAGGCCGGAACGACCTCACTTGGCACATCACGGACGTCGTCTCGCAAAGCATCGGTGCCCACACCTTGCGCTACGGCGCTGAGGTCCGGCAGGCCCACCTCAATGAGTTTTATCATCGACGTGGCACTGGGGCATTTACGTTCGACGGAACGCAGGGGCCTTGGGCAGGTAGTGCGGACCCCTTAACCGCCGCGCTCGCCGATTTTCTTGCCGGCGACGTCTCCTCTTCCACGATCGCGGTTGGAAACCCTGAGCGCTTTGTCGTTGTGAACGCCTTCAATCTTTATTTTCAGGACAGCTGGCAGCTCACAAAAAGGCTGAACGTCAACTATGGCCTCCGTTACGAATACTTCGGGCCGATGCACAGCCAACACAAGGACATCGCCAACTTCGTTCCTGGTAAGGGCTTTCAGGTCGTTGGCACGGACACTGACTCTCTCTTTCCACCAGACCGGAACAATTTTGCTCCGCGTTTAGGGTTCGCCTACCAATTGGGGAGCAAAGGCGACTTGGTCGTACGCGGTGGCGTTGGCGTCTTCTATGATCAGATTAACCTGAATCCCTTCCTGGATTTCCGACCGCCCGTAGCCGCTCCTTCGGGAATTCATGGCAACCCATTTGGCTCTACACCCGTGTCCACATATGCGCTTAACAGGCTGGGCCAGGCCTCCTACAACTGGGATGTCGTGCAGGCCGGCGGCAATTCGATCTTTCCTGGTGTCGAGGCCTGCAGCGATCCTAATTGCGCCGGCCCGACTGACCCCAAAGGCCTGAGCGCCTATTCCGTCAGCCCGAACTTCCGAACGCCGATATTCTTCAACTACAACCTCCAGGTTGAAAAGGGCCTCGGTAACTTGGGTGTGTGGCAGATCGGGTATGTGGGAAGCCAGGGCCGCAAGCTAAACATCGTGTCGAACATCAATCAGAACGCCGATTTTCCCAATTTCACCAACATCCTTCAGCTCAACACCATCGGCACATCGAACTACAACGCATTACAAACCACTTTCCGGATGAGGGCATGGCACGGCCTCAGCTCTCAGTTCGCTTACACCTGGGCTCACGCGCTGGATGAGATTAGCCAATACCGCGCCGCCATTCTGGATGACGCGTTTAACAAGCGTCTTGATTACGGCAACAGCGATTTCGATACGCGTCATCTTTTCACGATCAATTTAACCTATGACATTCCGAGGGCCTCCTGGGCCACCTCGGGCTGGTCCAAGCGCCTTATCAACGACTGGCAGGTCAGTAGCATCATTAACCTCCACTCCGGCCAACCCTACGATGAGTTGCTCTCAGGTCTGAACCAACTTGCTGATCCGTTCAGCGGCGTGTCACACAGTTTCGATTCGTCGCTTCCCGGCGTTCAGTGGATTAATCCTAGCGCGTTCTGCAGCCCATCAAAGGACCCTGGTTGCGGAGGAGCGCCGGTTTCTCGAAACAGGTTCGTCGGGCCGAACTTCAAAGACGTCGATCTCTCCATTATCAAGAACATTCCCATCAAGGAGCGGTTCGCGCTGCAGCTTCGAGCGGACATGTTCAACCTTTTCAACCGCACAAATTTCGCGTCAGGCGTCGGGACGGTGAACCTTTCTTGCGCAGAAGACCTCACCCTTCATCACTGCACGAGTTTGGCGGGTTTCGGCCAGGTTAACGACACCATCGGCGATTTCAACGGCGCGCCCGGCCTCGGGCCTGGTGAGCAGTTCAACATGCAACTGGCCGTCAAGCTGCGGTGGTAATCGACGAGCTCCGCCGAAAGGTTAGCCGGCATTGTCTTATCCGGGAGCCGCTTCGCGGCGTCTCCCGATGATTTGGTGTTTGATTTTCGAACCTGTCCGACGCTTGCGAATCAGCGATGAAAAACCGACCTTGCCACCTCGAACGACGTCATTCACATGCCAACGACGAGAACCGTCGCACTAAATCACCCAGACGCACCAGCACATGGAGAAGCAGGACGGCTCCTGCTGCTACACGCGCTTGTCCCATAGTTCCTGGAATAGTCCCACGGCCTCCGGTGCGTGCCCCTTGCCCGAGGGAGCCGAACACAACAACCAACGGACATGCGCCTCAGCAAATGTGCGAAAAACTCCGAACACTACGTGCCGGAACTCAACATAGCAAACAGCTCGGTTGGATGTGCAGACGGGATCGGCCACACCGGCGAAGGAGTCTTCGGGCAAAGGACGAAGCCCGGTAATTCTGTGCGCTAAGCCAGGAAAGATTTGCTGAACTATAGCTTGCAAATGAAAGTATGTGGCTGCAACTGGGAAGCACCTAAAACAAAACACGTGAAAAATCCGTCAGTGCGAATCGGGCAGGTAGAATTAGCAAACCGCCGCTCAGGAGGACGTTCACGGAATTTCGGAATCTCCAGGTGCGCGATATTGCCTACCGAGGATCCCTTTCGCCGTGGCGCCGCAAAAAGAGACGCTGCCGTCTCGCTGGTTTTATAACCTTGAGGACGCGACAATGCAGGAAACCCAAGAAAGGAATCCGGGTTTGTTACTCATGTTACTTTTTTTGAGCACTTTCGATGTCCATAGGAGAGACTGGAGGGCATTGCTGAGACGGATGCGACTGCTGAGACTCGGCCATAAACGGCAGAAAACGCTGGTTTTACGAATGAAGTGGCAGAAAACAATGGAGTTGCGAAAAAAGGCGAAGTATAATCCCCCCCTCTCCGCCAGATTTCCCTAACTGCATCTAGCGTCGAGACTTTTGCTCCAGGCGCGCCAGTATAATTTCAAATAGTTTTCCGCGGTATTCAAGATAATGTGCTGGCCAACTGCTGGCCTGAGAGCGAGGAATCCGCGACACGACTGAACGCTGGATATTCGGCTACAACTGCGTCGCCAAAGCTCAATTCTAGCTGCCGGCAAGGTTCTGTCACTTGTCTTAGTTCTTCGATCCGTTTCTGCATCTTCTCCGCCCCTTCGAGCACGGTGCGATCAAACACCTTAATATAGCGTTCCTTGGTAACGTGCGGTCTCGAGTGGCGCAAGATGCGTTGCACCACCTTGTCGGAAGCTCCCATGGCGTATAGGTTCGAGGCGAGCCCCCGACGGAACGCGTGCCACCCGTGCCACGGCAGATGGATGCCCTCAAGAGCCGGCCGAATCACCCGCCGCGCGACTTTGTCGAGGCTGATAGGAAGCCCATCACTAGAGCGAAAAACGAAACCTAATTCTGGGTTACCCGTGGATCTTCGGTATGCGTCCAGGATTTCCGCCAAGGCAGGAATTATCGGCACGGAATCGCGGCTGGCGCGTGTCTTCGGAAGGCTGACCACCGATCTCCACATCGAACGGTTGATCCTTAATTCGGTGCCCATGTAATCGGTCCACTCGAGTCCGCGAAGCTCGCCTCGGCGTAGCCCCGCGAAGGCCGCAGTCGCGATAAGACTTTTTGCGGGAAGCGGGAGGAGGTCGAGAATTTGGAGCACTTGGCCGAGATCGTAGGCGCGCGTCTCTCCCGGTTCTCTCGCATTCCAGGGAATCAAAACGCCATCGACGGGGTTCGTCCCATCGAAGGCTCCCTCATTTTTGGCGTAGGTGAAGATGGTGCTCAGCACTGACTTGATGTGTTGCAGAGTTGTTTTCGTGAGATCTTTCTCTTTGGCGACCGCTCGCAACATTCGACTCGCGTCCACGGTGCGGAATTCTCGCAAGCGAAGTTCTCCGACGCGATCGCGGAGGTGATTGATCCAGATTTGACGGTGCCCTGCGCTTGTGCTGGCTCGACGCTCCTCTTTGGTCCAAGGCAGGTAGAGCCCCTCGACGAAGGTGGTTAACGTTATTCTCGAATTTGTGCTGAGCCGATCTTGATTGACGTTTTGCATGAAAGATGCCCGACACCGCTCAACCGCAAAAATGTTGGAGAAATCATTGGAGCGCCCTAGATACTTGGAGATGTGTTTAAGCGCGCTGGAGCCGTCCTCCTGTGGGACTCGTTGGCGATATCGGACATACCACGCGCCATGCTCCTCATATAGATAGCCCTATTGGTAACGGAAATATGCTTTCATGGCAGCTCCCATCTGTGGCCCAAGGCCGCATACGAATGATTATCGGCAGCCACGGAGGACAGTCAGAAAAATAACCTAGGGGCTTATTGGGATTGCAGCCACGAGCGACAACATGACATCGCGGCGTTATGCGCGCTGGTCCGATCTCACAAGAAGCATAGTTCCGGGACTCTTGTGTAGTTGCAAAAATCCGAACAATGACAGGCACAACGGTGTTTGAACCGTCGTTAAGAAGCGCAAAGTCGTACCGTCATTATTCGCTTCAGAATCGAATAAGACTTCGGGCTAGAGTGACGCTTTCCGGGTAAGCTCGACTCAGCTCTTGACAACTCGCGAAACTGCAGGGCAACTCTTTCGATAGGGTCAGTTCGGAGGACGCTCCGCCGCCCTACGCAGCTCCGCCAACCCTTCCAAAGTCCCCTCGGGTGAGGGCGCGCCTTCCGGGGGCGTCCACCCGAGGGGAGAGCCCGCGGCAATCAATAAGCGCGCCACTTCGACGTGGTCTGCTCCGGTATGCTTCGAGGTACGTCGGCCCTCGACCGCCCAAACCAGCGGCGTCGCCGAGAACATGCCGTCCGTCGCATTCACGTTCGCCCCGTATTGCAGCAACACCCGCACTGCGTCGGCGTGACCACCCATCGCCGCGCGGTGCAGTGGCGTGACACTGTCTTTGTCTTTAGTCTCCGGATCGAAGCCGCACGCGAGCATCGTTTCCAGCACCGCAGCGTTGCCGCTTTCAGCCGGGCGATGAAGCATGAGGTGGTGCTCGGGCCGCAACTCCGTTCGCAGGCCCGGCTGTTTTGCAAGCACGCCCTCCGCGGCCACGCGATCCGCGCGAGCGCAAACAGCTGCAAAACGGTCGACCGCGGACAATTCGTCATGCGCCCCGTGCGCAAGCAGCCACGCGGCGATATCGGCGTTGCCATGGAGTTCAGCCAACGTGTGGGCTGTGGCCCCATCGGCACGGTGGCGCGACACGTCGGCGCCGTACCGCACCAGCCGTTCGACCATGGGCACGTCCCAACGTCTGGCGGCGACATGTAGCGGTACTTCTCCGGCTTCGCCCCAAGCAAGGTTGGGATCTGCGCCATGTTCGAGCAACCAGTTAGGGCCCGCCGGGTTATCGGCCCACAACATCATGTACACCAGCGGAGGCACCCCGTCCGGAATCCCGTTCATCTTGACACCGTAGCGGTGCAATAGGTCGAGTGCTTCGATGTTGCCGCCGCCACCGGCAATGTGCCCCGAGACGCCATCGGTTGGATTCGCTCCGGCTTTAAGCAGCACTTCCGCGAGCGGCAGATGCCCTACGGCACAGATCGAGCCCCACAATGCCGTCCGGGGCAACTCCGGGTGCCAGTTCCAGTGATACTCGGCATTCGGATTCGCCCCCAACGAGCACAGTTGCCGCGCGATCGCGACGAAGCCATCGACGCGCGATGGCACCGTGACGTGCATACATGAGTGGCACACGTAGAGCAGCGGCTCCCAGTTCTGCGGTCCCCCGGGTTGCTTTGCCAGCGCGGGATGGTCGCGTAATCGCACGTCGACCGAGGCGGGATTACCGAGAACCAGCGCAGTGTACAAATTCGCGGACGCGACATCCGGATAGAGCGCGAGCAGCCGTTCGGCACGGCCGGACGCGCCACCGGTTGCGCAGCGAACGAATTCGTCGAGGGCCGCGCCGAACGACAGAGTCCGTGCTTCCACTTCTTCGCGCAATGCTGACCAAGAGGGGAACCCGTACTCACGGGCGATCACCGACTGCGCATCGTGAAGCGCCAAATCGGCTGCGTCAATCTCATTGATGGATTTGCCGGAAAGCGCCGGCAATGCGGCGAAGCGACGGAGCGCGTCCCCATCACGGGCCAGTGCCGCATGGAGCAGGGACTTCGCTTGCTTCTTCAGTTGCTCAAGATTCGGGCGGGCGGGTAGCTCGCGTGGCATCATACAGCCTCCATGCTGAAGCCTGTGGTTCGCAGCCAGGCAGCACGGCGGTGTAGTGCCGTTTCGGTCAGAAAGCTATGACGGTGGGCTTGGCCCTTTGCGCGAACCCGCAGGCGCCCTTTGAGCGCGCTTTGGTATCCTACCACCAAATATCACGATGGGGGGAAAATCGAACCGGCACGGAACATGCCGAGACTGCCTAACCTGCTTAGCTCAAGGTCTCCCATGAGGTCCGGGATACGCCACTCGTAACGATCTGCCACTAACTGCCTGCATCCGAATTTGCCGTCGACAATGCAGACGCTCTGTTTGGGATGAGCGAGGCTGCAGCCAATCCAAGAACCACGGCCGCGCCGACGATGCTGAGCGATTCCCGCAATTGCATTCATGAGCAGGACTGCCGCGAACACGAGCGCAATTCGGAAGCTCAGGGAAATCTTTAGAATGGGATCCTCCCGACGTCTAAAGAACTCGGACTCGTGAGCGGCAGAAGCTCGTCGTAGCGCACGTATTCGCCTGCTGGTAACCGCCCCAAGAATGCCTATCAGAATCAGCACTGCAAGAGCCACTTTTGGCCAAGCGAGCGTCCAAGCGGACATTCGGTCTGCCAAGTATCCTCCCGAAAGGAGCAGCAGAAGGTCCGAACCGCCAGCTATCCAGGGAACCGGAGGCCAGAGCTCCAGCCAAAGGTTCGCCCGATGGGACTCGAAGCTCGCCGCAATTGAAACAGGATCAGGGCATCGATGCTCAGGACCGAGGCGAGCACCAGAGCAGCCCCAACATGCAAGAACAAAACGAGCGAATAAACTGTCATAGTTTCCTCATCTCTGGTTAGCTGCAGACCCCTACGACCTTGCCGATTAGCGAGCGGTTCTGAACGGCTTTGATCATGAAATCGGCCACGTCCGCGTAAGAAATACTGAAACCGAAAGGGGGCAGGTGCCCCTCTCTCACCCGATATTTCCCTGTGTAGGGCTTGGGAGTCAGTTTGGGCGGACGCACCAATGTCCACTCGAGCCCGCTCTTTTCGAACACTTTCTCCATCGCCGACGCGTCCGCAACGACTCCTGGGAAGAACAATCTGCCAAGGAGGTACGCCGGCGGGATAATCGCGTCTTTAAACAGGAAAGCCACGGACTCGACCACGAGGCGGGTAACTCCGGCATGTGGCATGGCGCTTGTCAGCGCGACGGCGAATTTCCGCAAAAGGTTTGCATCCGCTTTCGCCATTGGGACGCGCGGCCCGAAGGCTGACAAAACCGCATCATGCCCTTTAATTACGGGTTCGAGCTCGGCAGGATCCAAGAGATTTCCTTTCTTGATAGTGATGCGGTCACCAAACGCCTTGACTCGCTCCGGCGACCGAACAAATGCCGTGACCGAATGACCATGTTCCATTGCCTGCCGAACGATCTCCAGCCCCGTGCTCCCGGTGGCTCCCAGTACAACCAGCTTCATGCTGCCTCGCTTTCCCGAACGCTTAGCGCCCTCGCAAACGCCTCGTAGAGCCGGTTAGTATGGCGACCGGCGATACACTGCTCTTTCGATTTCGACGTTCAGGTTCTTCATGATCTCGGGAGGGTTGAAGCCGATCTTCTTGAATCCCTCGGCTGCACTTTTCTTCGCGTTCTGAAATGCTTCTTCGTCTTGCCAGACCGCTGTCGTCACCACGTTGTGGCGGCTCTCGCCGTCTGTCTTTTCGTAAATGAAACCTTCCACAAATCCAGGCAATATCCTAAGAAAGGTCGCGGACTTATGGACCTCTTCAAGAAATCTCTCCTTCGATTCTTCGGGTACGATGAACTTGTCGATTAAAACGATCTCCAATGTGTCCTCCTTCTTTCTGTTTCGTTATGCCGCGTCGATGTGACTTGCATATTAGCTTTAGATGACTATACTCAATAGAGGTTACATACACCTTTGGCGTGGCGAAAATGAAAAAACGTCCCTACAAATCATTGGTTCGCAACCGCCAGGCCGTCGATACGCGCCGACGCATCATTGATGCCGCACGACAGCTTTTGCAGAGCGAGGGCTATGATGGAATGACCGTCGAAGCAATCGCGCAGCGCGCGGAAGTATCGGCCCAAAGTGTCTACGCCATCTTCCGGTCGAAGACGGGAATTCTCACCGAGCTTCTCGATCAGTCCACGTTCGGAGATGAGTACGAGGAAGCCGTAAGGCAGGCGATGAGCGCGAGCGATCCCGAAACTCGTTTGCGGCTCGCTGCCCGCATTGCAAGGCAAATCCATGAACCGCTGAGTGCCACGTTCGATCTGCTGCGAGGTGCGGGCGTCGTCGCGCCCGAGCTAGCAAAACTGGAAGAACAGCGAGAACGCTTGCGCTATGAGAGGCAGGAGAGAATGATCATTTCTCTACGCGACGCAAAAAGGCTTCGACGAGGACTTAATCATCGGACCGCCAGGGATATCTTCTGGATGCTTACCGGGAGGGATGTGTATCGGATGATGGTGCGGGAGCGTGCGTGGTCTCCTGAGAAATACCAGAACTGGCTGGCCGATACTCTCGTGCATTCCCTGCTGAGTCCGGCAAGACGGAGTCCGGTTCGAAGCCTGGGAAGCGAGTAGGGTTGTTGGGCCTGCCTCGGCATCAGGGCAACTCTACTCAGTAGCGATTCTTGGACGGGGAATGCTAGGGTTTCTAAGACCGTGGATTCTTGGTTGCACAATGGAGTAGTTCGTAAGAAAACCTCTCAGTTCGGCCTAAGAGTTGGTTCAAACCATCCTCTAGTTGGGACGTGGGAAGAGGAAACCAACTCCAGCGGAACCACCACGACCGTGCTATACACAGTTTTCGTGAAGCAGGGTAAATTTGGAGTCAGCGCAATAGACGAAGAAGACGGAACCGTTTTGCGAATCTCTCAAACCAAATGGGATGGCAAGGCGCTGCATTTTACAAGCCTTTATCCACCTAGCAACCACAGAGCAAGACATGTGCTGGGGGCGTTGTCCAAGGGGAAAATGAGCCACGACATCAGTTGCACGTATGTCGATGGCGAATTCTTCTCCGGTCGGGAAGTTTGGACAAAGAGGCGCGAGAAAAAGAAACATGGCGGCGTCCAAAACACCACTTTGTGAATAACTCACAGAGGATGACGACGATAAATTATGACCAACGACCCTGATGCCTTGCTCCAACAAGCAGCCGAAGCCCTGAAGAACAAACAATACCCGGCAGCCGAATCGCTGCAACGGAAGGGCTGCGAGCTATTACGCGAACAGAGGGCGGAAGAATCTCGAATTGCGAACGAAATCGAAAAACTCGCTGATATTCACTGCGCTCAAAGCAAGTTCGATCTGTGCGCGAACGAGTATGCGGACGTCGTCAGAATGCGGGAAAAGTTCCTTCCCGAAAACGACTTTAGCATCCTCCGAGTTTTATACAGGCTTGCAAAGTCTCATTTCGAGGGACAGCAGTATGACCGAGCGGAATCTGAGATGCGAAGGGTGCTGTCCATGGGCGAAACCCATACCGATTCTCATGAGACCCTCGCCTTTTGCCTGTATGAACTCGGATTCCTTCTCTACTACGTGGGGAAGTATCAGGAGGCTGAACCTTTTCTGCTCAGGGCGCTCCCGATTTGCGAAACTAATTTTGCAGCTTCGCACCATCAGACAATTCAGGTATTAGGTGGGATTGCGCTCCTCTATGCAAATTGTACTGACCTCGGGAAAGACCCCGAACCATATTTTGTGAGGGTTATCGAGGCTTCCAAGTCTGAAAAAGAGTTGGAAGAGACTTACCTGATGAACCTCGGTCGTCTGGCGGGCTATGTGGCAGAACGCAAGAGATTTGAGGAGGCTGATGAGTTGTACTCGCAACTCCTGACCGCGCTAGATGCTTCAGGAAGGTGAATTGGTGGCTCACCTTGGTTCCGAAAAGCCGGATTCCGGCATTTACGGCGATATGGTTCAAAAGCGTTTGGCACACGCGGAACAGACTTTGTCAGAAGATGACACGGAGTTTGTAGAAGCCCTGTTGGCAGCCGGGAACAACGCAACATTTGAAGGCAGGTATGCAGAGGCAGAACCTTTGCTTCTGCGTGCGCTTGACGCATCTGGAAAAATTCATGGCGAGAAGAGTTCTCAAACTCTCTTTGCCCTGAATCGAGTGTGCATAATCAGCCGACTCTTGAAGAAATTCGAACAAGCAGAGCCAGCTATTCAGAGGGCATTGGCTATAGCGAGGGAATGTTATCTCGACCACGGTGTTTATCCTTGGACGGTGGAAAACCTTGCGCTTCTCAGAGAAGCCGAATCCAGAATTGTAGATGCCACCGAGGCATACGAAAGAGCGATCGCCGAATTTGAAAGAATTTTTGGCTTCCCATCATACGAAACAGCCGAGGCTCTCTATCATCAGAGCGGATACTTTCTGAGAGTCGGGGATTTGGGAGCCGCCGAAAAGGCCATAGGACGAGCCATCTCAGTCATGGACAAAATCGAGAAGCTTTCCGACTACGAAAAATCAGATTACCTCGGAACGCTCGCTTCGGTTTTGGAAGCGACTGAGCGTAGCTCTGAAGCCGCCGAAATGCAGAATCGCAGTCGGGAACTCTTTCAACAAGCAAAAGCACGAGATGAAAGTGAAGAGTAGGTTTACCTCCATCAAGCAGGTTCGACGGCTATCGACACAAGAATGAGGAACGATGCTCGTGGATATGGCGTCTGATAAAGGACCACACACACTCGACTTGCAACAGCGAGTCGAGAGGGATGGATTTGCTGTCGTTCATTCACGCCTTGATGACGAAACCGTAGAACAACTTGGCTCTCATCTCAGCAACACTTCGTATGGGATGAGAAATCTTTTGGCGGTGCCGTTGGTTCGTGAGTTGGCTGCCTCGGCTTCGGTGCGGATTCTGGCCGAGACGGTCATCGGGAAGAATTGTTTCGCAGTCAAGGGCACTTTCTTCAACAAGACGCAAGAATCGAATTGGAAAGTTGCATGGCACCAAGACCTGACCATCATGGTTCAGGAGCGTCATGAGGTTCACGGTTTTGGCCCGTGGACGATCAAGGCTGGCATCCCGCACGTGCAACCGCCAGCGGAAATCTTGAGCCATATCATCGCGATAAGACTACATCTTGACGAGAGCGGGCCGGACAATGGGCCTCTGCGCGTGATTCCCGGCTCTCATCACGAAGGCCGTCTCTCTTCGGGAGAGATCGCCAAATGGCAGAAGAGCAACAGCGTGGTTTGCACGGTTCCTCGGGGCGGCGCATTACTCATACGACCGCTTCTACTACATGCTTCCTCTGCTTGCGTCGTTTCCCGACCCAGAAGAGTAATTCATCTCGAATTTTCTTCCGATGAACTGCCAGACGGATTGCAGTGGCACGACCAGGTCTAGGGCAGGGCGACATGCAGTGATCTGCCGCGCATACACGATGTGCCAGTTTGCCCAAACAACCGGGCAGCGGTGTCTAAGAGAACTGGATGGATACCGTGAAGCGCAAAGTTCGAGCACTCGCCATTGTGATTCTCTTGGCGCGACCCACTGCCCTCGGGGGACGGGAGATGCACTTCGGTTTGCCGTTTTTGGTCGCCGTGGACAGCAAGTACGGCTACATGGGCGCCAACTGTCGGATGGTTGTTCCGGCGCAATTCGACGAAGCCTTCGAGTTCACCGAAGGTCTTGCTGCGGTGAAGGCCGGAGACAAATGGGGGTACATAGATCGGAGTGGGAAATTCGTGATCGCTCCACGATTCGCTGGTGCGTTTCACTTTGCGAACGGGCTGGCCAGCGTGCAAATCGACAAGACCAGTGCATTGTGGGGCTTTATCGACCGGACTGGGAAACTCGTTATCAAGCCACAATTCGGTACGCCGCTCTGGTTCTCCGAGGGGTTGGTCGAGGGCTATGGCGAAGAGAACGGCATCCTTAACGTACCGCTTGGCTATGTGGACAAGAGCGACAGGTACGTCATCCGGCTTGAGGAACAGGGCATGATGATTGAGTTCTTGGTCGGATTTTCGGAAGGGCTTGCAAGAGTGTCGATGCGACCACAGCACGATGACGGCAGCGTGGGGCCGAGCCGCTGGGGCTACCTTGACCACACCGGAACGTGGGTTATTCCACGAGCGTTTTCGCGAGCAGGCGATTTCCACGATGGACTCGCGGCGGCGTCCCGAGAGGATGGCACTTGGGGGTACATTGACAAGACAGGCCAATTCGTAATTGCGCCCCGTTTTCAAGCCGCGACGGAGTTCTCGGAAGGATTGGCAGCGGTGAGAGTCGGCGGGAAATGGGGTTTTATCGACCGGACGGGCACCGTGGTGATTGCTCCGCAGTTCGAAGCGGTCAGCATCTTTCGAGGGGGCATGGCTGGAATAGCAAGCGGTCGAAAGATCGGATATGTGAACGGCGCGGGCGAGGTGGTAGTGCCTCCGTCACTGGAATACGGTTCGGAGTTCACGAATGGAGTGGCGCTCGTGTCCGACAGCAGGGGCTACAAAATCATCGATTCCAGTGGCCAAATGCTCTGTCGCCCCGAGGAGAAGTGAGCATTTTGCCAGAATGTTGACGTGGAGGAGGAGACCAAGCAGGCAGAGTGGATGGGTGTCGGTGTTTTAGGAATCAGAAACTATCGCGTGGAGCCCTCTGCGATTCTTGACCTTGCGAGGAAATTTTGTGAGCGGGGATTTTTCACTCTCTGCGCGTCTTACCGACAGCGAGCAACAGACCTGCCAACAGTGAGTACCTCAATCCAATCCAAGTCGAAAGTTTCAGCAAGGTAGTTTCTGTCTATGGAGACCGTGCACCGGAAGGGCTTGAAGAACTCGACGAGCAGGTCGAGCAGGTCGCCAACTTAAATCAATTAGTGACGCCAGAATGCACGAAGACGATTCGTGTCCCAGGCTCCTTTCCAAACGGCCCGTTCAAAACCCTTCCTAACGAGGCATACAAACGTTCACCCACCCTTAAATACCTAATCCAAGAGGATGGCACGGTGTCGGACGCCGCCATTACTCGCACTTCTGGTGTAGCCGACATGGACAAAAAGTTTCTCGATACAATCGCTCAGTGGAAATACAAACCTCGTCCTGCCGGATGCGGGGTCATAGAGACCGCTGAGCTAGCTACGAGCGAGCCAGACTGCACGTGGCACGAATAGTATTCGAAGTTTTCTAGCCGCCTTAGAGACGGAGGCGGACGATCCGAAACACGAAAGACCGTCGCATTCTTGGTTGCACAGTAGTTGCACAAATGCTCCCAAATAGGGGCTCTTTACACGAAAATCGGGCATCTCACCCGAACGTAACTTGTTGATTCCGAACAACAGCGTGTGGAATCGGGAATTTGCTAAACCGTTTTAGGGACTAAACACCCTAACGGGGGTTCGAATCCCCCCTCTCCGCCAGAATATAAGTGCTTGAAAATACGGACTTTATTTGCACGCTTTTTCCGTGTTACTCATTCGTGGATTTTCCCTGCTGAACTTTTACTGTTGTGTTTAGTAACTCGAAATCTCAAACGCATGAGAAAAGAGGACTTCCAGTACTCGTGTTTGGGGGTTCGAAGTTCTACTTCTCCGCACCGTGCAAACGATAACAACAATCCAACCCACAAAAATGCGAGTTTGGTTTCGAACTGCTTCCCGACGGAATGGTCGCAGCCATTGAGAATCGTGGATTCCCTCCTTGATAATACAGCGCACGAAATCTGAGGACGGACATGACAGCAGCTGCGGTTTTGGAAAACCGCCACCTAAAGTTTGGATCAGGCGGAACTATTCTTGGCCAAATTCTGGAGCGTTTTACAGTTAGGAGATTTTTAAGGTACCTGACTGTGTTCGGCTCTGCTCCTCAAAAAGAAAACGTATAGAAAATGAAAGCTCTTAAGAACGGGGGGAGCTCCGGCGCAAGCTACCTGAATCTTCGGCTTCGTACTTGGTGCAAAAAGCAACCTAGTCGTTCAATGCAGCCGCTTTGTTCGTCAACACTTCGTAGATAGGTTCGCGTTGCAAACGTGACGAAATAAAAAGCTCACAAGATTGGAGATCATCAGCGGAACAACGACGGCATAGTCCCGCGTCATTTGAAAGATCATCACCACGGAAGTCATCGAACGCTCGCACGATTCCGGCAACAGCACCCATACCGACCAAGGCGTAAGCACCGGGAGCAGCCACGAACCCTGAAAACAGATTGTGCGCCACGGTTCCCAGGCTGCCACCGAGCATCGCCCCGATGAATAGAGAAGGACCGAAGATTCCGCCTGCGTTGCCGGACGCATAGGAAATCGTCACGCCGATCAGCTTCAGCGCCAGGAGCAAGAGCATCAGCTTCAACGCCATACCCCGTTGAGCGCATCCCCGACGTAGGAGTAACGTGACCTGAGGACTGACCTACTGTATTGCACACGGAGTGTGTTCAAGGTGCCGCGACGCGCCTTAACCCTTGCTGACGCTTGGCCTTGTTCACGACTTTTTCGCACAGGATTCGGCGGACGGGACTTGCGGCGAGGAAAGTTGCGCGAAGAGGTTCATCAGACAAGAAAGAATTGGCGATTTTGAGTATGCAGGTTTCCGCGCGCTCGCGATTTGTTTCCGCCGTTTTGTGTTCCTTTACGCTTTGGTACAACTGCCAGGCCGTGGCATAGACTTGCCAGGCCGCGCCCTGGACTTCGGAGCAGTCGATAATTGCGAAGGCACGCTCAATCGAGGCGCGGGCACCCTGCAAATCATTTTCAGCCAAGGCCACTCGCGCCTGCAGATCCCAGGCGAGCGCCTGGAGATGCGGATCGCTGGTGGCCAGCGCGGACTTTAGAACGCCGTCGGCCGCAGTCCGCGCTTTTGCGACGTTCTCGGAGAGAAGCCAGGCATTGCTCAATTCGAGCTGTGCCGTCATCCTCCACTCCCAGTGCATGAAGAATTTTGTGTGCTCATCAAGATCTTGTATGCGCGTGAAATGTTCAACTGCTTCAGAGTGTTTGCCTTGCTGGAGCGCGATGTTGCCGGCAGCGATCTCGTCAATCGCGAGGTATTGCGCGTCGGGGAATTCTCCTCCCCTGACATTACGAGCCGCGCGGCAAATCTGCCTGGCACCCTCGAAGTCAAAAACGTTTGCCCGAAGCATGGCTTCGCGAAGGGTTAGCAGCCAATATAGCGACAAGTTCTGATCCGGAGACGTTCTGCCAGCGTTGGTAATCTGCAACACTTTTCCAAATTGTCCAATGCGGAGAAAAATGATCAGGTTTGCGCTCAGCGCGCCAAAGTGCGCCAGAAAGTTCATTACCTGGCCCGCGCCGAGTGAGCTGGCTTCAGAAACGCTGCGGTCGCAGAGATCCAATGCCTCAGCGTACTTGCCATTGAGCATTAAAATATGTGCATACACGATCCGCTGATAGGGATGCAACTCTGTTGGAGACAGACGGAGCAAAGTTTCGTAAGCGGACTTGCACAATTCCGCCTGTGCTTCGCTCCAGGAATCAAACACCAGGCGGAAACCTGAAGCCAGCATTTGGGTGAGCGCCAAACGCGCGGGATCGTTGCAGCTCACGCTGATTTCAACGGCCTCATCCAATGCCGCGACACCTTCTGCGGGACGAATAAAGCCCAGCGGATACATCGCGCAGGTTAACGCGTGCATCTGAGCCGCCTTGAGACCAGCTTGCTGGGCGCGTGCCGCCGCGGCTGCATACGTCTGGGCAGAGTCAACCAGAGCACCCAGAGCGAAATGTGCATGTCCGATAGACACAAGGATGCGAACCTCAATTTCGGCTCGAACTGTAAGAGTAAGCTTCATCACTAAGTCGTGCGCGTGCTGCAGTATCTCGATGCAATCACGGTAGGCGAATCGCCCAACCGCATTGTCCGCCGCAATCAGTAAATAATTGACGGCTTGCTCGTAGTCGCGGCCCCCTTCGAAGTGCAAGGCAAGTTCGGTCGCCAATTCTTGTTCGCAGGGATCGCAAAACGCCTTGAGCCTCTGTGCCAATAGCAGGTGTAATTTCGAGCGAGTGATTTCGGAGAGCCGCCTATACAGCACTTCCCGATAAAGTGAATGCCGGAAATCATAGTGCGCGGAAATCTGGCCGTTCGCCAACTTGTGAATTCCCGCGGCCTTTATAAATTGCAGCCTGTCGGCGAGTCCCTCGCAAGCTTCGTCAATGCTGCCACTTTCGAATTCGGCCGTGGTGCTAATCGCCCATACGGAGAAACGCTCTCCGGCAACGCTGGCGCTTCTCAGAATGCACTGCTCTAGAGAACTGAGCTGATGGAATTGCATCTCGATCAGCTGATCCAGCGTCTCCGGGACACTCGGCTCAACATCTGCAAGCGCCACGCCCAGTGTCCATCTCCCATCGGCTTGTGCAATCAGTCTCTTCTTCACCATGTCTTGGAGGATGGTTACCATGAAAAGCGGGTTGCCGCCGGAGCGCCGGTAGATCAGGTTCGCAAATCCGGAAGGAAAGTCCCCGCCAACAAATTTGATGGCGAGGTATTCGGAGACATCTGACTCCTCAAGCCTTTCAAGGCTGATTTCGTGACCTAGATCGTGGAGCACCAAATCCTGCTTTAGTGCTTTCAAAGGACTCCCCGAAATGATGACATCAGCGGGGCGATACGTAGCCAACAACAGCAACTTCGCTGGCCCACGCCGGCGTGCCAGTGCGGAGATAAAATCCAGAGTGGACGGATCAACCCAATGCAGGTCTTCCAGGATAAGGACGAGCGAATCCTGCGCTGTCAGCGATTCCAACGCTTCACAAATTTCACGTACCATTCGCTCGCGCGTAGCTCCGAGGATTTCTTTTTGCAGCGCCTCCCGTTGATCCGACTTTACGAGCGAAGGGAACTGAATCAACCAGGTGGGGGCTTGCTTCGCCAGTGTATGAACCACGGAACCCCCGCCCGAATCACGAACCCATTGGCCGAGCGCCTCCAACACGGGGTAGTAGGCTTCTTTGCCGCCGAAACCTTCCACGCATTGTCCGCGAACTACTCGTAGATTGGGTTGGCGGGTAGCTGTCTTATGAAACTCATCAATCAGGGTTGTCTTTCCGACTCCGGCCTCTCCGGTGATGAAGATTATCTGCCGCTGAGCTTTCAGGACTCGATTGAGGTAGCCGTCCAATTGAGCCATGGCGGCTTCGCGACCGACCATTTTCCGGGTGCCGTTGAGGCTCGCGTCTGAGAGGGTTCCAGGGCTTACTTCAGTCACCGCCGCTACGAACTGATATCCCCGCCGCGGAAATGTCTCAATAAATTCAGGTGTATCGTGACGATCACCCAAGGCCTTCCTGATTTCCAGGACGTATTTCTTGATGACCTCCGGGTTTACATACGTTTCCGGCCAAAGGGCTTCGAGTATTTCATCCTGCGTTACGAGCCGATCCGCATGCTCGACAAGGTAGCGCAGTACATCAAAAGCCTTTGGGGTGAGCGACACACGATCTTCCCCGTTCCACAAGCAGTGGTTCACGGTGTCGAGCCGGAAGGAATGGAATTGTTTCATTCTGGGGGCCGGTTCGCTTCTCACATCAGGCAAGCGGTTTCCGAGAGTCTACGCCATTAACATGAACTTTACATTAAAGATGATAGCCGAAGCCCGTCCCAGTCTTAGACGCGGGGGAATTGGATTCTCGTCAGCCTATTTGGTCTCACGTCACCAAAATTGGACCGGAATCGTCACCTGGAGGTCATGTCAGCCTTCTGCTCACCGTATACGCTGCCATCGTAACCGGTAGGCCGAACAAGCCAGAGCTGGTATCTCAAATAAAAGGACAAAAACAAATGAAGAAGACATTGCTTGGAGTGCTCACATTACTGTGCGCAACTTCGGTATTTGCATTTGATAACGACGATTCGATCGTTCGCTGGAGAAACATCGTTGGTGTGATTACTGCACCGAGCGTCGATAACCCGGTAGCAGGCATCCGCGCCGGAGCGGGCCCGTGGTCTGTCCGCAGCGGGCGCGCACACGTGAATCTTTTGAACGGAACCACGTTCTTTGAAGTCGACGGACTGGTCCTCAATGGCAGCAATTCGAGCGGAACTCCAGGCCCGGTAACCGCGGTGACCGGCACGCTGGTGTGCAATGGGGGTACCGCGGCGGCAGCCGTTCTCGACACAGCGCCCGTTTCGCTCAACGTGCACGGTGACGCTCACTTTGCAGGCCAAATCGCAGGTGTGCCAGCAACCTGTAACAACCCAGTGTTTCTGATCCGAATTTCAACCCCTGCCGGCGCTGCTGGCCGTTGGATTGCCACCGGAACCGATCGGTTCATCGGCGACGACGGAAAGTAAGTATAACGTTGCTGTCACAAAGGCGAGGCCCAGCGGACTTCGCCTTTTTTTATCTGCCTCTGGGGCGGCACTCCACGCTGGCCTATATTTTCGGTTCACGTCACCAAAATTGGACCGATGGCGTCACCGTCAGGTCACACCTTCACCGCTTTCTTCGCCTAGTCTCAACACTATGCGCGGAGCATTTGTAGTCCAACTAGGGCCGGAAACGAAACCGAGTGAGGGCCGATTCGAAGGCTTGGTGGAAGAAGTTGATTCCGGCAGGGAGCTGCGATTCCGTTCCGCCGAGGAGCTGATGAACTTTTTGGGCCAGCGGTTTGACCTAGCAAAGGCTTCAGTCGACAAGACCCGAGCCAGCAACAAAATGGAGCAGGTCCCATCCAAGAAGAATCCCCGTAAGGAAAGAAACTGGTCATGAAAATGATACGCACTCAATTTTTTCGCGCCATCGTGATCATCACCTTGATCAGCTCATGCGTTTACCTAGCATATGGGAAAGAGAGTCCTAACATTTACATCGTGCGCAACGTCGCCTGGAATGACTTCATAGCGCAGATCGCCTCTGTCCCATACGAATCTCCGCAAGATTCGCTCGGCAAAGAAATGCTGATTATTCAAAAGTTCCTCAAATCGCACGAGACCGAGGTGAGAGTTGGAATTTACGATGTCGAAGTGTTCAAAGCTATCGATCAGGCGCGAGCTCGTCTCCAGAAAGCCGATAGCGATCTGGAAACGCTACGAAACGAGCTGTCTTACAAGGAAGAACAAGCAAGATTGGGGAGGTGATGTGTGGAATTCAGAACAACCGTTACCTGCAGCAAATGTCAGCAGCCTATTCTTTCGGGAGAGGGCTTCGGCTTCGTCTGCTTCAAAATTCCTGGCAAGGAGGGCTACCGCTTTTTCCACCGCATGTTTGGTGGCGCGGACTGCTGGGAAGCCTACCTGAAGGAAGACAAGTCTGAATGAGACGGGCATTCACGGAAGACCCTGATCCGTTTGCAGAAGTCGCTTGATGCGAGCCTGCTGGGCGCGACGAACGTGATCGCGAATGGCTGCTTCGGAAGCGGCCGAGTCGCGCGCCTCGATCGCGTCGACAATCGCGCGGTGTTCCAACAAGGCCGTCTCGCGGCGCTCGCTGCCAGTACGCCCGGCTGGTTGAAGAAGAAGCATGGCGGTTTGAATATATTCGAGCATCTTCAAAATGTAACGATTGTGAGCGCAATAATAGATCGCTTCGTGGAATCTGCGGTTGTGATCCGCCAGCTTTCCCGCATCGTCGAGAATTCGTACTTCCAGCTCGAGCATGTCACGCAACGCAACAATTTCTATATCAGAAGCATTCCGCGCCGCCAACCCAGCTGCTGTGGATTCGAGAACCTCGCGAACGGCATAGAGTTCCATAATGCTTTGATAGTCCAGTTTGGTCACGACCCGTCCGCGTGCTCCGTCCACAGTAACCAGTCCGTCGGCTTCAAGCGCTGCGATCGCTTCCCGAATCGGGGTACGACTCATATTGAGCATGGTCGCTAATTCGCTCTCCAGGATTCTGGCGCCCGGCTTCAGTCTGCCCGTGGCAATGGCCGCGCGAAGCAGTTCGTAGGCTTTAATTCCGCGAGATCCTTTGCCGCCTGCCTGATCGGACGCCCGCTCCGGGAACTCGCTGGCTTTCTCTGACCGCACGGCAGAAGGCGACGAGCGGTTAGATGTGTTTTTCGTTCTCTTGGCGTGCCGTGGCATAGCGTGTGTTTCCTCTAATTGCGCCGCATGCGAATGTGTCCAGAAGCATAGCATGGGAGACAGCGTCTCGCGACAATCCCAAGACAATAATACTACAGTATGTAGACGTATACATGTGCATTCATTCCGTGTATTCAATCGCATCTGACAATTGCAGCAGTTACTCGACGCATGGTCACCAAAATCGGACCGAAAAAGCACGCGGACGTCACGAATCGACTGAACAGCACGGTTTATGTTGCCAAAGGGTCAGCAGTACGGCCGCTCTAAGACGAAAGATAAGGAGAAAAAAGAAGTGAACAACAATCGCAGTAAGAAGTTCCCTGGCGGCGCAGCCGCCCGCATCATTCGCTGGTCACTGGCGATACTCGCTGTTCTGGCTATTTCCGGCGCCGTCTACGCGCAAGAAAAAGCCCATGACGACGACAGGGAGCAGATTAATTTCAGCCCGATTCCGAACCCAGTGACCCCCAGCAACATTACTCCGCCGGTGGAAAACCATCTGTTTTTGGCCGGCCACGCGTTTGGTTCTCAGGGCTATGTCTGCCTGCCCAAGGACGGAAGCGTTTCCTGGACCGTCAACGGAGCACGACCTGAAGCCACGCTTTTCGCGACTTTCTTCGGAGAGCCGATTCAGATCATCACCCATTTCCTGAGCCACAACGACGATCCCAGGGCGCCGCAACCGGTGGCCTTCGGCAACGCCACTTGGCAGAGTTCTTTCGACAGCAGCAAAGTGTGGGCAAGTGCAACCCCCGCGACAACCGTTGTTGCCGGCACCGATCAGAGTTGCCCGAATACCGGCTCGATTGCCTGCCTGCTGTTGACAGCAATCGGCACGGAAGAGGGGCCGACTGGCGGCAAAATCCTGTCCAAAACCACCTTTGTCCAACGCTTGAACACGAAGGGCGGATCGGCTCCCTCTAATCCCGCGACTGGCTGCTTGGCCACAAGCGACATTGGTCGTCAACTGCTCGTGCCGTACACCGCCGACTATTTCTTTTATCGCGCGGGCGAATAAGTAGTTCATCCCTGCGGCTGTGAGAATCCGAGTCGCACGCAAAGTCGCGCTAACGGTGCTCTTCGCGTGCGAGGTCGGAGAACTGTTCCGGGTCATCACGAATGGCGTTTCGCAAGGTAGTAATCGGAAAGTTTGAAAAAAATCTAAGAGAAAAAATAAGGAGCATGAAGTGCGAAATTACAGCAATGAGAAGTTATTTGGAGCATTTTTGGTTTTGGCGGCGATGTTCTTTTCGGCAGGCGCTGCAGCGCAAGAAACACAAGTCCTGGTAAATACCGGAAACACCGACGGCAAGTTGGGAGCGTTGTCGCGCCCGGCGAGCGTCAACAAACTGGAGACGGAGACGGCGGATGACTTTGTCCTGAGCCAGACCACGGTGCTCACCGGGGCGACCATCACCGGTCTGGTCACCACGTCCTTGGCGAACATTTCCAACGTGGAAATCGAGATGTATCACCGTTTCCCGGAGGATTCGATCGCTAATCGCACACCACAGGTTCCCACCCGGCTGAACTCCCCCTCCGACGTGGAAATCGATTCCGCGACGCGGAATGGAAATAACCACACGCTGCGCTTCTCGACAACGCTGTTGAATCCGACCTTCACCGCCCAGCAAACGGTGGTGAACAACATCAGCGTAAAGCAGGGTGAACCCGCGGTGACCGGAGCGGAAGTCGAGATCACCGTTACCTTTAGCAGCCCGATCGTTTTGCCGGCCGGGCACTACTTTTTCCGCCCGGAAGTGCAAGTGAACGGCGGAGACTTCCTGTTCCTCTCGGCCCCCAAACCGATCGTCGCACCGGGGCAAGCGATTGCGGGAGACCTGCAAGCGTGGATCCGCAACTCCAAACTTTCGCCGGACTGGCTGCGCATTGGGGCGGACATCATTGGCGGCAGTCCTGCACCAGCGTTCAATATGACCTTTTCCTTGAGCGGCGCGAAGTTGGACTCTGCCGGCACGCCCGGAGCAGAAGACTGTCACGACGTCACCATTTCCGGCTTGGCTGAACAGTTCGGCAGCGTTAACTCAGCTGCCTCCGCACTGGGATTCTCCAGTGTTCAAGCCCTGCAGAATTCTTTCCGCGCATTTTGCGCGCAGTAGAAGAGCACATAAACGCAGCGCTGTTTTAACCCCCGGTGTTGAGAGAGGGCGCTCATAGTAATCGCCCTCGCTCAACAACCAATTTCAACCTCATTGTCGCTTACCGTTCTTTGCAAGCTCGACTTCGCATCACGCCGCACGACGTAAACCTAGAGGACAAGAGGTAAGTCGAAAATGTCGAGCGGTCGGCCTCACGACTGTTCGAAGAACGTCATTCCGCCCGGCTGTGCGGTTGCCCAGCATGACTTGGGAAACTTCCTGCACAGCCAGAATGTCAGAAGTCGTTTGCCGCATGACTGAGTTCTATCGAGGAGGATGACTAGAGCCAGTTCACCACGCTTCAGAAGGCGAGGCTAAGTAGAGCTCGCTTTTTTGCCCGGTCATCCGAAGAGGACTTTGCGCGGGTCAACCTTCGGCGCTCACGTTACCGAAATTGGACCGAAGCGTCACCGGTAGGTCACTTCTTTGCATTTTCGTTCACCTATTCTCACATCGTTGTGCGTGACGCATCCGTAGTCAAGCTTACGACCGGAAAAGTATACACACGCTGTTCGCACGAGAAAGAACGAGGTAGTCCAATGGGCGCAGTTGCAAAGGATCCAATTGCACAACTGACGCTGGGTCCGGCACAGGCAGTGCCGTGGCTTGTTGTGAATGCGCCGGCGACATCAATGCGAATTATGGATCCCAAAGAAATGTGGAAGCTGTCGCAATTCGCAGCAGTCATTGTCCTGGTGCCCGAGTGCGCCACGTATAACAAAAGTGATTCGGTAAAGACCACAGGAAACAGTTCGCTTGTGGAGACTTCAAGAACATCAGTTCTCGACTTGATCGAAAAACGCTCGATACCGTCCAACGCCAATGGCGACGAAAGCGAGCTTGTGTTTGGCGATGTGAAAGTGAGCTTTTCGTCCATGGAGGCAAGCCGCAAAGGTGAGCCGGTAAAGCTAACGCGGCTGGAATTCAAGACGTTGAAATACTTCGCGCAAAATCCGGGACGCGTCATTGCGCGAGACGAATTGCTCAACCAAGTGTGGGGTTACAAGAACTATCCCTGCACTCGCACCGTCGACAACCACATTTTGAGACTCCGTCAGAAACTTGAAAGAGACGCTTGTCGGCCGTTCCATTTTCGAACCGTGCACGGTGTCGGCTACAAGTTCTTGCCTTAGCGCGGTAGTCCGGTTCAAGGACACAGGGATGACGTCGCCCAATCAATAGGTGAATAAACATGAAAGACGCACTTACAGGGCCCGCAACAGTCGAGAGGAGTGAGGGGGAAGCCATAGCGCGCGCCCGGCGCGGCGATGCTGGAGCGTTCGAATACCTCTACAAAGCGCATTGCCGACACGTATACAGCCTGTGCTTGCGCATGATTAGGAATCCGTCCGAAGCCGAAGATTTGACGCAGCAAACATTCTTGCAGGTCTTTCGAAAGATCGGGACGTTCCGCGGCGAGTCAGGGTTTTCAACTTGGCTGCATAGGGTGACTGTAAACATTGTGTTGATGCATCTACGTCGGAGAAAGCGAACCGAAGTTCTGCTCGAAGACTTAAACCATCCTGGCTCGGATAACGAAGCTCCACGCGAATTCGGTGCCAGCGACACTTCGATGTTTGGTGCGATCGACCGGCTTAACTTGAGGCGCGCCATCCGCAAGTTGCCTTCCGGATACAAACGTTTTTTCTTGCTGTACGACGTCCTTGGATACGAACACCACGAGATCGCTCAACGTTTGGGATGCTCGACCGGTTGTTCAAAGTCGCAACTTCACAGAGCCCGCAAACAACTGCGTCGACTATTGCAAGGAGAGCGGTGCGTGGCACGCGAGGCGGATGTCGCCGCAGCTTAAGACGAGCTTTCAAGGTGCCTTCGGGTTAGGAATTTTCGAGTTTCAGATTTCAGTTCGGCCCGGCCGGGTCGCCGGAATATTTGTGCCTGTTAGAAGGAGATTTACAGTGAAACGCAGAGTTGCTGTTTATTTTGTCGTTTTTTTTCTATTCGGATTCTTGTTCGTCGCGGACATCGTCACCGCGCAAACGATCGCTTACCGGCAGGCCAATCTTGCTTCGAACCTTTCGAACGTCGCCAACAATGTTACGCCGGGCTTGGCCGATCCGTGGGGGATTGCGTTTCTTCCCGGCCAGCCATTCTTCGTGGCCGACAACAACGCCGGCCGCGTGACGGCTCATGACGCCAGCGGGCTGGGAGTACGCCCCGGCAATTTCACGGTTCCCAATTCGTCCGGAACCGGGTTCGACACTCCTACTGGCATTGTTGCCGATCAGAACTCTTTCTTTGGCAGCGCATCGTTGGTGAAGCCTTTCATCCTGGCAACCGATCAAGGAACGATTTTCACCTGGGGACCGGACGCTCGGGGCGATCTTCCTCAGCACGCGACGCTGGAAGTCAATAATGCTGCGAGAAGCGCGGTCTACAAAGGTGTGGCGATTCTGAACTCTTCGTTAACTCAACCGGCGCTGGCGGTCACCGATTTCCACGGTGGATTCATCGACACCTTTATCCCTGGATTTGCTCCAGTGGCCCTTCCGGGTTCGTTTACGGATCCAAATCTCCCATTGGGATTCGCACCTTTCGGCATTCAAGTGATTGGAAGACAAGTCTTCGTTGCTTACGCGCTGCAAGATGCCGCCAAGCACGATCCGGTGATTGGTGCAGGAAACGGCGTCGTCAGCATTTTCGACATGGATGGCAATTTCATCAGGAAATTTGCGACCGCCGGTGCTTTGAATGCGCCGTGGGGAATTGCCCAGGCCAGTGCAAACTTCGGCCCCTTCAGCAACGACATTCCGATCGGCAACATAGGCGATGGAATTATCAACGCGTTCGACCCCGCTTCAGGACGCTTGGTAGGCAAGCTCACTGATGGCGACGGCAAGGACATAACCGATGTCGACCTTCACGGTCTCGCCTTTCGGGCCGACGGATTTGCGGACCCGAACGCCCTGTTCTTCGCCTCGGAATTCAGCAGCGAGCGGGACGGACTTTTCGGCGCAATTACTACCGGCCTGGTCAGCGTGACCACAGTATCCGCTCCGGAGCCAAACGTAGACGAAAACATAACGATCACCGCCAACATCGCACCCGGTCCCGGCAACGTTGGAGAGTTGACTGGCCTAGTCACCTTTCTGGACGGCTCCACTCGCCTGGGAACTGCTCCCTTAGCGAACGGCTCAGCGGCGATGAACGCAATTTTCGATGGCGCTGGAATTCATAACATCACCGCTCTGTACAGTGGAAACGCCACGTTCTTGCCGAGCAGCGAAACCATACCTCTCCAAGTGACCGCCCTTGCTACCAGGTCCACTCTTGTGGCTCCGGCGACTGCCGCTCCCGGCTCCGCGATTACGCTGACGGCTACAGTTAGTTCAGCTGGAGGCGTCCCTACCGGCAGCGTCGTGTTCCTCGATGGAGCCACACAGCTCGGAACTTCTCCGTTGGACGACGCTGGCGTCGCCACGTTGAGGAACAACACCCTCGCTACTGGCACTCACTCTCTTACTTCGTCTTATACCGGAGATGGCAAATTTGGAGCCAGCACGTCTGCCGCAGTCAGCGTTGTCATTGCCAACGCAGATTTTTCTGTGGGAGCAACTCCCTCCACCGCATCGGTAATCGCGGGCCGCTCGACTCAATTCATGTTGAACGTGGTGCCCACCGGCGGATTCGCAAACAGCGTGGCATTTTCTTGTACGCCAGTTGCCGGGGTAACCTGCAACTTCAACCCTGCGGCCGTCACTCCCGCCAATGGAACCGCGAGCACCGACCTGACCGTCACCACGTCGGCCAATGCATTGCAGTTTGGATTTTTGATTCCGGACGTAATTGGTCCCTTGACCGTATTCGCGGCCATGGCGTTACTTAGCCTCGCGATGTGGCGTACCCGGAGTCTTCCATACTCTCGCCGTCCACAATTCGCCGTCGTGATCACAGCGATTGTCATGCTCGGGATTGCCATCGGCGGTTGCGGCGGATCCGCCAGCAGCTCGCAAGTAAATCGGGGCACGGCCACAATCAATGTCGTCGCGCAATCCGGCGCCATTTCTCACACAACGACCGTCAGCCTTACGGTGCAGTAACAGGAAGGAATGGCGATGATCGAATCATTTTTATACGGAACCTGGATTGGCGGCCAAGTCCTTTACTGGTTTTTCTTGCGACCTCAGACACATCTTCTCGGCGTCCTTTATTGGGAGGCTTTGCAACTCAGGTTTAGCAGAAATCTTGTGCAGGGGGAATAATGCAAATTCTCGCCATATCCGGAAGCCTTCGCGCCGCTTCCACCAATACCACTCTTCTCAAAGCCGCTGCCGCCATGGCGCCGGAGGACGTTACGCTCAGTCTCTACGATGGGCTCGGCGATCTCCCGCCCTTCAATCCCGACGTTGACAAGGATCCTGCCCACGCCGCCGTGGCCGAGTTTCGCTCTCAACTGCGCGAGTCGGCCGGAGTAATCTTCTCTACCCCGGAATATGCTCACGGTGTTCCGGGGGTGCTGAAGAACGCGCTCGACTGGGTCGTTGCCAGTGGCGAGCTATATGAGAAACCTGTTGCGCTTTTCAGTGCCTCGCCGCGCGCCGGCTATGCCCAGGCATCTCTTGTCGAAACACTCACTGTGATGTCCGCGAGAATCGTTCCAGAGGCTTGCATCGTAGCGCCACTGCTGGGGAAGAACCTCCATGAGCACGAAATCGCCGCGGGGCCAGATCTTTCTCGTGCAGTTCGTTCCGCACTCAGGGCGTTTGCAAGCGCAACGAGCACCCATAGTCGCATAAGTGTCCGTAGTTTTCTGGAACATGAAGAACCAGTTGGACACGAAGGGTAGTGAACGGTGCAGCTATGAAAAAGATTTTCTTGCAGCGCGCGCAGCGGTCGTTGATTGGCGGGCTGATGATGGTCATGTTATTGGCAAGCGTCACGATCGCGCGCTCGCAAACGAACAATTACGAATTCAACGATTCCCATTTTCACTTGACCAACAATATTCAAGAAGGTCCTGACACTCATGATTTCCTGAAGACGATGGGAAACAAAGCTGGCCGCGTGGCGTTGTTCGGCGTCCCCTTACAGCAACAGTGGTCGTACCGCGTTGACGGAGATCGTGCGCCGACCTACTACCTGCACTCTGACGCCCCTTTGTACTGCTACTCTTTCACGGACGCGTGGATTGCGATGGCATATAAGTCTTTGACCAAGGAACAGCAGGTCGGTTTTGATCCTATGATTACGGGCTTCAATCCAACGGACATGTATGCCGTGGATCACATTCGCAGAGTGCTGCAGACTTTCGCCGGCGTGTTCACTGGCATAGGCGAGTTCACGATTCACAAGGAGTTTGTTTCTGCGAAAATTCCGGGTGAAGTCGCAAGCCTTCAGAATCCGGCTCTCGATCGCATACTCGATTTCGCTGTCGAAGTTGGCTTGCTGGTCATACTTCACAATGATGTCAACATCCCTATCGCAAAGGACGTTGCGAAAGATGAGCCCGAACCTGCGTACCTCAACCAAGTAAAAGCCGCCTTCAAGCGGCATCCCGATACGACCATTATTTGGGCCCACATGGGTTTGGGACGCTTGGTCGTACCGGCGAATGGGTGCCTCGCGCAGGTCGAAGCGATCTTGCGCGATCCGGACTTTCATAACGTGTATCTCGATATCTCGTGGAACGAAGTCGCAGAATATTTTGTCGCCAGCCCGGAAGCGACAAAGGGGCTGGCCGATTTGATTACACGTTATCCGGATCGCTTTCTGTTTGGTAGTGACGCGGCCGCGCCGGCGGATCAGTCCAAGTATCTGAAAGCCTTTTATCAATACATGCCTTTGTGGAAAGCACTCGACGCGGAAACGTCAAGGAAAGTCCGTTTGCGCAATTACGAACGAATCTTCGATGGAGCGCGCGGCAAAGTTCGAAATTGGGAGAATGCTCACGTGCCAAGTGCCAGTTCAAATTGAGCATTCAGCAATCAATCTCGGAGGGAACTCGATGAAATTCCTAAGCTGCTTTGTGCTTTCGCTGTTGGTGTTGACTTTTACCGCAAGAGCCGTAGGTGAAAACGAAAGTCACGTCGCAGAGAAGGGCAGTTTCGTTACTCTCACACAGAGCGATGGACATGAATTCCGTGCCTTCGTTGCTGGACCTGTGGACGCCGATGCCGCGGTCTTAATCGTTCATGATTATTTCGGCATCTCGGATGCCACCAAAGAATCCGTGCAGCGCCTTGGCGCTCTTGGATATCGCTCGGTTGCCGTCGACCTTTACGGAGGCAAATCGGCGGCCAGCCATGAGGACGCTGTCAAGCTGATGCAGTCGTTGGACCGGAAGGCAACGGACAAGATTTTGCAAGCCGGCCTGGATTACCTAAAGCAACCAGGGAGAAAGCTGGCGACCATCGGATTTAGCATGGGCGGACTGGAATCGCTCCATGCAAATCTGAACGATCCGAAAGCAGTGAGCGCGAGCGTCATCATTTACGGGTTCGGCTTCGACAAAATAGATACAAAACAGCTCGAGAAACTCGAGAGTCCCGTCCTGGTGATTGCTGGGAGCGAAGATACGGGTGCCACGCAAGCCGCCATCAATTTTCTTTCCGCCATGAAAGAAGCAAAACGGCTGTGCGAAATGTTCGTTTATCCGGGTGCGGACCATGGCTATGCGCAACCACTCTTCAACGAAGGAAAGAATTACAACCCAGAGGCCATCCGTACCACACGGGTCCTCGTCGAAGATTTTCTTGCCAGCCATTTGAGGTTCTGACTTTAGCGCTAGGATAGTCCTACATGAATCGTATTCTCGTCATTGGAGGGACCGGGACCGTCGGCCGCCAGGTTGTCTCTGGATTGGCGGCTACGGGCGCACAAGTCCGCGCGCTGGCGCGTAACCCGGGCGCGGTTCGCTTGCCACCACAGGTTGAGGCGGTGCAGGGAGACCTGACCCTCCCTGAAACGCTTGATAGACCGCTGTCCGGCGTAGATAAGGTGTTCCTTGTGTGGGCGGCGCCGCCAACCACTGTGGCTCCTGCCTTGGAGCGGATTGCGAAGCACGCACGGCGCATCGTGTTTCTCTCAGCTCCGATCAAAACAGCGCATCCGCTCTTCCAACAGCCCAATTCGCTGCGAGCGATGTTCGAGCAAATCGAGCGGTTGATCGAGGCCTCCGGACTCCAGTGGACGTTTCTGCGGCCCGGAATGTTTGCCGCAAATGCCCTGGGCTGGTGGGCGCCGCAGATTCGTGCGGACGATGTCGTGCGCTGGCCGCATCTCGCCGCTCCTACAGCTCCAATCGACGAGCGTGATATCGCCGCAGTCGCGGTCCGCGCGTTGTGCGAGGACGGACACGCAGGAGCGGAATATGTCCTGACCGGACCTCAATCGTTGAGCCAATTTGAGCAGGTGTCCACCATCGGCGGTGTGATTGGGCGCTCGCTACGCGTCGAAGAGATCTCGCCAGACGAGGCACGGCGTGAGTTGCTCAGGATCGGGCCTCTGCCCGCAGTGAATATGCTGCTTCAGGCCTGGGCTGCCGCCATCGGCCAACCTGCGCACGTGACGTCCACAGTCGCAGAGGTCACTGGAGCACCCGCAAAGACATTCCTCGAGTGGGCAACCGATAACGCTAAAGAGTTTCGGGTGTGATCGCGTCTAGCCTCGTCCAGACTCTTTGCGGCGTACCCATCTCTGGAGTCACTGCGATCCGACCGGTCACGAGCTACCGGAGATTATTCCAGGCTGGCAAGATTGGACGGCGGATCTTGTCCAGGGAGATCGAGGAAATTCACATGAGCCAACTTAAATACCATCACGTAGACGTATTTGCGCCCGGGCCCTTTTCTGGAAACAGCCTGACCGTCTTCCTCGATGCCGGTTCTCTTCGTCGGATGCAAATGCAGAGGATTACGCAGGAAATGCGCCACTTTGAAAGCATATTTCTTTCGCCTGCAGGAGCGCCAAACACCTTCGACGCCCACGTTTTCGACCTGATTGAAGAGCTGGATTTCGCGGGACATCCGCTGTTGGGGGCTGCTGCTGTTTTGCATTCCTGCATGAACGTTGGAAACCACGCGGTCTGGACATTTCAACTCCGAGCCAAGACCGCCAAGGTAATGACCGAGCGAATAGGGGAAGGTTTTCGGGCGTTGCTAGATCAGGGACGGCCTGAATTCTTGGGCGAAGCTCGTTCGACACGGAGGGAGGAGTTCGCAGCCGCACTGAATCTCAAAGTCGGCCAACTCAGTAGGGACTTGCCGTTAGAAGTGGTTTCCACGGGACTGCGATATCTGATCGTTCCTCTAGAGGAGGGTCTGGAGCAGGCGCGAATTGTGAGGGCCGATTTCGAGGCGCTGCTGCGAACCGTCAATGCCCAGTTCGCGTATGTCCTTGATGTTCGGGAACTGGAAGGGAGGCATTGGAACAATGATGGCGTGATGGAGGATGTAGCTACCGGTAGTGGCGCAGGAACGGTTGGTGCCTACCTGACCAAGCACGGGCGGGTAGGCGCAGGCGATGAGTTCATCCTTCGACAGGGAAGACTCTTGGGCCGCCCGAGCGAGATTCGCGTGCGTAGCGAAGGCACCAGGGCCGAAATAACACGAGTGCAAGTTGGCGGCGACGTAGCACTTGTTGGCCGAGGTGTGCTGGATGCTGAACCCGAGGTGAAGGAATGAGCGTGCAAATGGTGGATGCCGCCCGGCTTCGCGCACTTGTTGGCTTTGAAGATCTGATCGAGCCAGTCTCGCGTGCTTTCCAGGACTTCAGTGCGGGTTTGGCGCAGTCCGCGATCTTGATCATGTATCCAGGTTCCGACCCCGCTCTTGGCGACGCATACGTGAAGACAGGTTTCATCCGCGGACACTCTTATTATCTTGTAAAAGTGTCGCCCTGGTTTGCGTTGAACCAGGAACTGGGACAACCGCAAGGCGGCTTTGTCGCGGTGTTCGATTCCGCGACTGGGCACACCGCCGGCATTTTCAATGATGAGCATTATCTCTCCGACATCCGCACCGCAGCTGCTGGAGCGCTCGCTGCACGGGTGCTCGCGCCCGAATCCGTGCGGGTTGCCGGGGTTCTGGGCACCGGCGTACAGGCTTACTGGCAAGTGCGGGCATTATTTTCGGAGCGCAAGTTCAAAAGATTCTTGATCTGGGGCCGCGATCGCGAAAAGGCTCAAGCGCTGAAGGAGAAACTCGCGCCATGGCTGCCGGGAGTCGATATTGAAGTTATTGGAGGCGTCAAAGAGGTGGTGGAAGCCGCGGAGGTTTTAGTCACAGCAACCACGGCGCGGGAACCGATCGTTCGGGGAGAGTGGCTGCGAGCCGGGCAGCATATTACGGCTGTTGGAGCCGACGACAACACCAAGTGCGAATTGGACGCGCAATGCGCGAAACGTGCCGATCGGCTGATCGTCGATAGCCGAGAGTCCGCGCGGGATCATGGCGAAGTTCATCGTTGGCTTAAACAAGGTGCGCTGAAGATCGAGGACGTCCATGGGGAATTAGGTGAAGTCTTGGCCGGTTGTGCGCCAGGGCGCCGCTCAAGTGAAGAGATCACAATAGCGAAGTTCGTCGGGATTGGGGTACAAGATTTGGCGGCCGCCGAAGTATCCATCGATAAGCTGAAGCAAGCAGGACAGGATTTGCTGTCCTCGATATCCGGTTTGGCATAGATGGATGAGCTGACTGAGTCCTGACGCGACGATCGCCACGGTCATGTGCGACACCGGGATGCAGTATTTCAAGACCTTTGGAGCTAACGTGAGGCGGGCACTCTCTTCAAGGATTATTTGACAGAACTGAATGAGCTTGTGGTTCAGAGCATATCTGCTGGTAAGAACTTGCCGGTGCTGCAAGGCGAACGAGTCCCGACGCGGTTCCGTTCGCTACGGAACCAAGATTTTGGACAGGCTTTGCAGAAAATCGCGCCGAGGTTGGCAAATGAACACTCCCGAACGTGGAATTCGGAAATGGAAGGTCGTTCGCGGTCATATCAATAAGGCGGCACTCTGGTTGGCGCTCGCCGTCGCTTTTCTTGTGATTTTGACCGTATGCGAACTTGCCGGTCTCAATGATCCGAAGGGATTACGCACTTCGGAACATCTGATAGCTGCGCTTGCTTGGTCCAATGCGGCGACGACAGTTTCTGACTTTCAAATTAAAGAATGGCCTAAAAGCCTGCGGACGGATCTAAAAGGGACCTCAATAAAGGTCGTCCTCCCGGAAAACGAGCCGGACCGGCCGTGGAATGACGCTCTCATAAGGAAATTTCGCGAACTTACCGGTATTGAGGTGCAGACGATTCGACCTGGCAATGACACCAGCGCAGTCTTGTCGACTTATCTGCGCGAGTTTGAAACCGGCTCTCCACGCGCGGACGTGTACGCAATCGATATCGTGTGGCCTGGAATTCTGTCGGACTACGCTGAGGATCTACGGCCGGCTTTCGGCGCCCTCCATGATATGGTGCCCGGTCTTGTTGCGAACAACACTGTGCACGGCAGGTTGGTGGCTGTTCCATACTTCGTCGAGATCAGTCTGTTGTACTATCGCCGCGACTTGCTCGAAACCTATCATTTCGCCCAACCACCGCGTACTTGGAACGAGTTGGAGCAACAGGGCAAAGTGATCGCCAACGGTGAACGGGCAAATGGCAAAAAGACGTTTTGGGGCTTTCTGTGGCAGGGAGCTGCATCTGAAGCACTGACCTGCAACGCCCTCGAGTGGCAGATTTCCCAAGGTGGAGGTTCGCTGCTCACGCCAGACGGGACCGTCAGCCTTGAGCACACTCCTATGGTCCAAGCGTTGGAGCGTGCCCGACGATGGATCGGTGCGCTTTCGCCACCCGACGTTACTGGCCAGCTTGAGGATGATTCTCTTCGGATCTGGAAGAACGGTGACGCAGCCTTCATGCGCAATTGGCCCTATGCCTATGTTGAAAGCATGCGGCCTGACTCAAACGTTCGAAATCAAGTCGGAGTTACCCTGCTGCCTAAGGGAGACCATCCCGGTACTCGTCACGCTGACGTTCTCGGTGGTTTTCAGCTTATGGTGAGCAAAAAATCAGCCAACAAAGATGCCGCCATTGAGCTCGTCAGGTTTCTAACCAGTCCCGAAATTCAGCGGGTGAATGCAGTGACGCGTGGATATGCCCCGACTCGACCGGCTCTTTACGACTCGCCTGCATTAAAGGCAAATCCGTTTTTTGCGACTTTACGGAATGTGCTTTTGAACGGAGCAGTGACACGACCATCCACGGCCGCCGGCGCAAAATATGATCGCCTGTCGACAGCTTACTTCACTGCGGTGCGTCAGACATTAATAGGAGAAAAGAGCGCGGACGCCGCGGTGACTCAACTCGAAAACGAACTCCACCGGCTTACCGCAAGATAGAAGTAATGCGGCCGGATCCATAAATTCCGAAAGCCTTGCCGCGAAGGTCCCGCTGACTATAGGGGCTCGAGAACGTTTATCATGCGGAAAGCAGATAACGCGACTTTGAATTTATGAGTTGCGAAGAGTTAAAACCTGAGGAGCAATCCATGGTGGCCGTTGCTTGGGAGATAACCCATTCGGTCGAAACCAACGCGAGTCCTGCCTTCGCTTGGAATTACTGGACAGAGGTCACAAATTGGGACGACCCGCCTGCGAAGTTTGAGTTAGACAGACCGTTTGCCTGCGGGTCTCGTGGGACCACGCGATTGCCGGGACAGGAGCCGCTGCATTGGTTTATCCGCGAGGTCAATCCTCCCCACGCGGCCACCATCGAGATGCAACTGGAGGGTGCCACGGTGTCGTTTGAGTGGCGATTGGTAGGACTCACCGATGGAAGAACCAGGCTCACACAGCGAGTTGTTTTGAAAGGTGAGAAAGCCGATATGTACCTTTCACAGGTGAAGGCCGCGTTCACGGCAAACCTTCCTGACGGAATGAATAAGCTCGCTACGGCGATGGCAAACGGGGATCCGAGCCGCAAGCGCCCAACTCCTTGTTAACGGGTTCGCCGGACATCTCGTTTCAATAGACCGACCATGTGCCCGGCGTGGCGAGTTCGATCAAATGTCGATCCTGGTCGCGAAAGTACAGGCTCCGTCCTCCCAATTCCCAATTTCGCTTCTCTTCCACTTCGATTCCTCTCGTTCGGAGCCAGGATTCCCAGTTGTCCAACTCGGCCGATGCAATAGCAAACGCGACATGTAATTCGCCGTCCCCGTCGTGAGGCGATTCGATCGCACGCGAAGCTCCCTTCTTGAAGAGCAGCAGCACCTGACGTTCACCCGAGCGCATTGCGCAGCCACGCTCGCCGAATTCTTTGATAACGCGAAACCCAAATGTCTCCTGGTAAAAACGGACGGAGCGAGGTACATCGCTCACGTACAAAGACGATTCAAGAATGCCATTCGTTTTTGGCACAACGCCTCCTGGCTAAGCATGTGACCGTAACATAAGAGTTGTCGTGCAGCGCTGTGCTCACCGCACATCAATGGCGCCCGGCCACTCAACATGTGATTGCCATTTTTCGGGATGCAATCACCAGGCCATCACTCCTCCACCACCTTCTCGCTTGGCCCTCTGGTAAGCGAGATTGGCAGCGACCATATCCTCCATGGCGATACCCATAGCCTTATATACAGTGATCTCGCCGTCGCTAAGTCGGCCTGCCTTCCGACCAAGAGCTACTGCACCGAGAGTTGTTCCAACGGAGGAATCCAAGCCCGCGAGTTCGCCGCAACCAACCGGAGTCGGCTGAAAAGCATCCAGCGTCTCGACAAACAGTCGATGCCCCCGTGCTAGATCCTTAGGCAGTTCGCCGTTCGGAGGATAATAGCCTACGGAAGACACATGGGTACCGCGCTTTACCCACTCTGGCCTGATGACGGGCGTCGGTGAGTGAGCTGCCAGGCACACGACGTCCGACTCACGCACAGCGGCTTCCACGTCAGTCGTTGCACGTGCGATTTCGCTCCCAGCCGCAAGCTTCTGAGCGTCTTCAAAACGTAGCGAGCAAATATTGACGCGCTGGAAATCCCGAATCAATGGGAGCAATCGGACGTGTTCACGGCCTTGGACACCCGCCCCAATCACGGTGGCAATCCGAGATCCGGTCCGGCTCAGCATTCGGGCTGAAAGAACCGCGGACGCGGCGGTTCGGATGCCGGTAATGTACGTGCCATCCATGACGCAAGAGGTAGCGCCAGTTTCGGGATCGAACAGGTTGATTAGGGCTAGGTGGTTAGGTAGATCGATTTTCAGATTGCCGTCGAACACGTTGACGATTTTGATTGTGATCTGCATGCC
>WNGL01002879.1_pt1 | contig 56978 bp, 54 predicted proteins | sample 5400591 | NCBI WGS metagenome assembly WNGL01 (sample SAMN13153377, study PRJNA577476) | soil metagenome | isolation source: 80 cm soil or saprolite under Garry oak tree replicate 1 | place: USA:California | collected 2016-06-15 | reverse complement strand
CACAACCCGGACATCTTTCCCAACATTCCGGAAAGCGTGTCGCTCGTGCTGGCAGCTCACACGCACGGGGGACAGGTAAAGATTCCGCTGATTGGCACTCCGATTGTGCCCTCTGACTTTGGCGAAAAATACACCGCCGGTCACGTCTTCGAGAACCACCATCACCTGTTCGTAACCACCGGCATCGGCACAAGCATTTTCCCAGTCCGCTTTCGCGTCCCACCGGAGATTGTCTTGTTGACGGTTGTTTCCTAACAGGTGTGGGCCTTAACTTGCGTGGTGAAGTTCAACAGCCCGAGCAGGGGACGACCCTGAGCATAAGGGGTTCAGAAGAATCTGCGCTTAAACTCTTCATGCCTTTGCTCCGCCTTTTCCATCAGCGTCAAATACTTGTTTTCGGCACGCAGGTTTTCCGTGAGCGGATCGCTAATGAAATAGCCGTAGCAGAAGAAGCCTTGCTCAATGCTGCTCTGCAGCTTGCGCAGGGCGGATGGTTTGTCGCCCAGAACCGCGTACACCTGGGCTAACTTGTAAGATATTTCTCCGTCGCTGGCGCCGTCGTCCTCGGCCTTTGCGTCAATAGCCTTCAACAGTTCAAGTCCCTGACGATGCTTTCCCGCGCTGGCAAGACTCAAAGCTTTTCCGATGTGAGATACTATCGCCGAGGAATCCAGTTCGTAAGCCCGATCAAAGTAAGCAGTAGCCCGAGCGAAATCCTTCAAGTAGTAATAGCCCAGCCCGCGATAGAAAATGAAATAAGCGTCCTGCCTGGAGGGTAAGCTGTCAATGAACTTCTGATACTGCCCGGCGTACAGATAACTGTTAAAGAGATGGCCGGTAATATTTGGATAGAGCTGAAGCGCGCGTTCGCCCTCTTCAATTGACGGATTCAGCGTTCCGGCGTAACGATAGGCATAGCTCAATTCCCAATGAGCGAATGGGTAATTCGGGTGAGTCTTGGTTACCTCCCTCAGGATGGGTACGGCTTCTTCGACTCGGTTGTTTTCGGTCAGGAAGTTAGCAATGAGGACGAGCGTTTCCGGATCTTCAGGCTTGAGCGCCAGCGCTTTGTCATAGGCCATTTCCGCCTTCTTGCGATACTGGCCGCCACCGAGATACTGCGACGCGGTCACGCTGTAGGCCTTGCCGAGATAGGCCCACGCGAGAGCATAGTTTGGATCGCGCGCAACCGAGCTTTCCAGCGTCTCGACGGCTTTCTGGTGGTTGTTTGTCGAGATGAGGAAACGGCCGCGCAGGTAATCTTCGTAAGCCAGTTCATCATGCGGCGCCTCCTGCTTGAGGCGTTCGGTTTCGGCGGGCGTTAGTTTCAACTCTAAAGCATGGGCGACGCCAAGTGACACCTGGTCCTCAAAGGCGGGCAGCTTTCCGTATTTCACATCCTCGGTGTCATTCCACAGAATTTGGTTTGCGCTCACGTCAATTAGCTGCGCCGAGATCCTCAGGTCGTCGCCCTCCTTGACGTAACTGCCGGTCAGCAGCTCATCCGCATTGAGCTCTTCAGCCGCCTTGCGGGGATCCATCGATTGGTTGCGGTAATTATCGGCATACGCCGAGGGTCGAACAGTTAGCGCGGTCGCGCCACTAAGCCGAGTAGTGATTGCGTCGGCCATTGATAAGCCGATAAAGTCAGTCTCGGCATTCGGTTTGAGATTGCGGAAGGGAAGCACGGCGAGGCTGGAAGGCTTTGCCAGCGCGTGCCCGGAACGTCTGAGACGCATCAGGTAGCCAGCAGTTACGATCACAATAAGCAGCACGGGGAGAGTTACCAGCAATCTTCGGTCTTTGATTCCTAACCACGGAGTGCTAGGGGTTGTGATTGGCTTGAGCGACCCCGCAGTAGCCGCAAGCGACGCGCTCGTCGCAAGGCTCGCGCCCTCCTCCTCTTCGATCACAATGCGCGAACGGACGCTTTCGCGCACGATCAAGTCCACTGGCTCTGCCATAACTTCCGAGACCGGGGCGTTAAAACGATAGCCCCGCTTCGGAATTGTCTCGATGTATTGCTCGCCGTTTTCCGCTTCGCCAAGGACCTTGCGCAGTTGCGAGATGTTCACCGCCAGGTTGGCTTCCTCGACAAATGTGTCGGGCCAGAGACGTTTCATTAACTCGTCCTTGTCCATCATGTGGCCACTGTTTTCCACGAGGAGGATCAGCGTCTCGAACACTTTAGGTTTCAGCGGCACCCGCAGTCCGTCGCGCAGTAGACGGCACTCCTGCACGTCGAGAGTAAAGCGACCGAATTCGTAAAACTGCGTCATTCGCTGAGCCATTAGCCCACTTAGATTTCGTTTAAGAAAAGTTTAGAACGCGTTAAAGACTTTTCTGCCGAGCGGGGTTATTTCTCCCCGACGAAATTACCGACGAAAGCGCCAAGAGATTGGTTCTGGGAACCGCCAGATGTGGAGCCAATTGTATAGCTGACCCGCGGGCCAAAGCAATGGCCCGCTTACAGTCCCAAAGGCAAGCGCAAACGCGCTCGGAGTACGCCCCTGGTGCGGAGGGACATGAAGAAAAGACGAACCGAGATTAGTGTCGAGACCGAAAGGATGCTGGTAATCAGGAGACCGGGAAAAACAAGTCTCCTCAGTCGATGTGAGATGTGCGGCGAACGAGTTGAAATGCTAACTGTTGATCATGCGGCAATGCTTGCCGGTGTCGGTTCGCGGACTATTTTCCATTGGGTAGAGGCAGGACGTATACATTCGAGTGAAACCGCCGAGGGCTTGCTACTAATCTGCCTCAATTCATTATTCAAGTGATTTCAAGAGGAGAAAAAGACAATGCGAAGAACTTACCTAAATAGAACCATTGCGCCGCTGGCCCTGGCAGTTCTCGTGGCAGGCCTCGTCGTCGCTGGGCTGGCTTTCCAGGCAAGCGACCCTTCCGTTCTGGCTAAGAGTGATGAAAAAGATAATGGCCGAAGGTGCACTCTACACAGCGCAAAAGGCACTTACGGATTCGCACTTGTCGGCAGTCTCGCCACTGTTGGGGCGATCGCCACCAGCGGCACAACCAACTTCGACGGTGAGGGAAATGATTCCGGGAAATTCGCCGTTACCACGTTTGGCACAACCCAGCAATTCACCTTCACTGGCGTGTATACAGTGAATCAGAAGTGCACCGGCACTGCCACGCTGAACATCAATCCCAGCGTTTTCGGCTATAGCGTCCTACACTTCGATGCCGTGGGCACCAATGAGGAAAAAGATATCAAGTGGCTCATCACAGATCCGGGGATAGTCATTGCCGGCACCCTCACAAAGCAGTAGCGGGTTTTTGTAGCCCGCGCACCCGGGCCCTAAAACAGCAAAAAGATTTTGATAATGGAGAGTGCAAAGCACTTGACCACAGAAGGAGAGCCCCTATGAGACGCAACCGCCCAGAAACGTACAGACTGATCAGTGCCTTGCTGACTTTGACGAGCTTTACCATCGCTCCAGCGTTACAGAGTCCGGCAAAGACTATTGAAGCAAACCAGCCTTCTTCAGAAGCTCGTAGTCGGCCTGCATCAAAGGCCACTGACGCGGCAAACAAGATGCGCGTCAGTGAAGCCTACGGCAAATTGCCGATGAGCTTTGAGCTGAATCGGGGCCAGACAGACAGGAGAGTGAAGTTCCTCGCCCACGGTTCGGGCTACACGCTCCTCCTTACCTCAAGCGAGACCGTGCTCTCATTGCGAAATGAAAAGGCTGTCAGCTCTTCGCCTGGTTCTGAAAACTCACATTACGCTGCAAGCAGCCCTCTTGAATCGTCAAAGCTGCGGATGAAATTCGTCGGGGCTAATCGGAATCCGAAGATTGAAGGTCTCGAGCAGTTGCCGGGTCGCAACAACTATTTGATCGGAAATGACCGCGCAAAGTGGCACACCAACATCCCGACGTTTGCTCAGGTGCAATATACAAGCGTCTATCCGGGCATTGATGTTATCTATTACGGCAGGCAACGCCAGCTCGAGTATGACTTTCGTCTCGGGCCCGGCGCTGACGCGAGCAAGATCAGGATTGCCCTGGACGGCGTCGACAACATCAAGATTGACAATGACGGCAATCTGGTTATGAAAACCAGCGGAGGGAACATCACTCAACACGCTCCGATGATCTACCAGGAGAATCAGAGTGGCAGGCAATCAATTCCCGGTCGCTACGTCTTAAAAGGCAGCAATGAATTTGGATTTGAAGTTGCGACTTACGATCGCAGCCGGCCGTTGGTGATCGATCCGCAGCTCATCTATGCCACATTTTATGGCGGCACAGGCGACGATTTCGGCGATGGCATCGCCGTCGATCTCAACGGCAATGCTTACATCACGGGCAACACCGGTTCTATCGACCTGATTCTCAAAAACCCATTTCAAACCCTTGCAGATACTGGTGTTCTTGCAGGGGTTAGCACAATTGCCTTCGTCACGAAGTTGAACGCGGCCGGCACTGATACTGTTTATTCCACCTATCTTGGCGCAGACAGAGGCGTCACCGGAGCCGCCATTGCGGTAACCGGCGACGGCCGCGCTGCTATTACCGGTTCGGTAGGAAACTTCTGTAATAACAGTAACTTTCCCACGACATCGAGCAAGTTTCAAGGGAACGGCTTTTTAGGTCTCGCTTGCTCGGCGCTGCAAGGTACGCGTCGTTTTAATGATGCCTTCGTTACAATGTTGACCGGCGCCGGTAATGATGTTTTCTACTCCACCTTTTTTGCCGGCGACGAGACTTTTCTCCACCAGGGAGGCGGAGACGAAGGTAAGGGAATTGCCGTGGACTCCGCAAATAGGATCTACATTACGGGACTCACCAGCTCGAACAATTTGCCAACCCGGAATGCGTTCCAGGACTCTTTGGGTTCTGCCGCGGGCGGACTTGATGCTTTTATCGCCAAGTTCGATCCGTCTCAGAGCGGTAATTCATCTCTTCTGTATGCGTCTTACCTGGGCGGCTCGGCAGATGATATCGGAAATGGCGTTGCTGTAGATGGCGTAAGCAATGCCTATGTCGTAGGTGAGACCCTGTCTACAAATCTTATTACCAAGGCTCCGGATAGCCTCGGACCCATCCAACCTAGTAACCATGGCGGAAGCGATGGTTTCGTGGCGAAGATCGATACCAACTCGTCAGGAAGTACTTCGCTGGTCTACTCAACCTACTTTGGCGGCGCCGGCACTGATCGAGCTCTTGCTGTTGCTGTCGACACGTCGGAACGAGCTTATGTGACTGGCAGTGTCGGTTCGGCGACCAACTTCATCACGAAGAATGCATTTCAGCCAAACATCGGCGGCGGCGGCGATGCGTTTGTGGCGAAGTTCAATGCAAACGGCAGCTCGCTCTTCTACTCAAGCTTCCTGGGCGGCAGTGGTTCTGATGTAGGTCGAGGTATTGCCATTGATTCCGCGGGCAACGCTTACGTCACCGGAGCCAGCGGCGGCGGTTTTCCAGAGGTGAACGGTTTTCTATCAAGCTTCGGCAGCGGCAACGCCTTCATTACCAAGATCGAACCAGAGAATACAGGCAACACTACGCCGCAGAAGCTTTACTCGGACACCTTCGGCGGTTTTAGCACTGTTGGAAACGCCATCGCGGTCGACACTCATGGCAATGTCTACATTACCGGATTCGCCGCAGCAAATCTGCAAACCACACCCGGAGTATTTCAAGCTGGAAATAGAGGCGCAAACGACGCGTTCGTCGTCAAGATCGGGTCGACGTTTAATGACACCACAGGTGTCTACCGGCCCACGACCAGTCAGTGGTTTTTGCGTAATTCCAACTCGGCTGGAACGGCAGACATTTCGTTTACATTCGGTCAGTCAGGCGATCAACCGCTTGCCGGCGATTGGAACGGCGATGGCAAAGACGACGTCGGAGTATTTCGTCCGTCCACACATCAATTCCTTTTGCGTCAACCAACAATTCAACTAGTGCAGCCTTGTCCGCTTTGTCCGTTCATTCCGACTACTGTGATCACCACGATCACAATCAACTTCGGACAGTCAGGTGACCTGGCAGTCGTCGGTGACTGGAATGGCGACGGCATCGATACGCCTGGCGTCTTCCGACCCTCGACCGGGCAGTGGCTCTTAACCAATAGTCCCAACGTCAATAATTCTTCCCCTGCGGCCGATCTAAGCTTCTTCTTCGGCATAGCCGGCGACGTTCCGTTGGCAGGCGACTGGAACGGCGATGGGATCGACACAATCGGAGTATACCGCCCTTCAATCGCCGACTTTATTCTCAGCAATTCGTTTTCAGGAACTATCGACATCACCGCTCAGCTTGGCCTCTTTGGTGACCGGCCTCTGGTTGGCGATTGGGATGGCGATGCGATCGATTCCATAGCTGTCTTTAGGACCGGAACGTTCTTCCTTCGCAATTCCAATACGACCGGCGTGGGGGACATCACCTTTGCGTTTGGGGTCGCCGGTGATATTCCGGTGGCGGGCGATTGGGACGGTAAACCCGCCGACAACCCGCCCAATAGCGGCGTCAACGATCCCAGCGAAGGCTCGAGTAGCGCCGGCCAGACGCAAGTGTTTATCACTACCTGTTCCGATCCGGACCGGTGGACTGACATTCATACTATTGACTTCAGGATTGCCAGGAGCATTGGCAAAGGTAATGGTGTCCCGCTAATTCTCTGGTTGCAGTTTGATCAGGATCGTAATGTCGTGCGCTTCTACGATCCGGATACCGGAGTATGGAGCGAAGGCTTCGTCGGCGCGCCAGATGTGCTTTCGAGTCGTTTCGCAGAATTGCATCTGGCAGGCACAAACTTTCAAGGCTCGGGGCCGACCGGGCCGAGTGTGCGGGTTACGTGGGAGGTGGTCTTCAAAGACGCTGCCATCGGGAACAACTACAAACAGTACTTGCAGATCACGGATGACTCTGGACTGAGCACCGGGTTTGACAAGGTCGGGTCGTGGAGCGTGACGCGATAATCCAGATCGAAAGCTACAAGAGCGGGGAGCTATTCTGCGCCTTGGTTAAGCGCCGGCTCGGGCGGAAGCTTGATGGTAAAAATGGCGCCGCCATCAGGAGCATTTGCCGCCGCCAGCGTGCCGCCGTGTTCGGTAATGACGCGATGGGCCAGTGCCAGGCCAACGCCATGGCCTTTTGCTTTCGTGGTGAAAAAGGGAATGAAGATGCGTTGTAGATCGGCAGCCGGAATGCCTTCGCCACTGTCTTTGATCTCGACGACGACCCAGTCTTTGCGAGCCGCGTCTCGTTCGCGAGAGCAATTGACATGAACTCGTCGGTCAGCCTTCTCTTCCAGGATCGCCTCGGCAGCGTTGCGCAGGAGATTCAGGAGCGCTTGTCGCAGCATTCGTTCATCGGCGCGGATTTCGACTCTCTGCGCTTCCTCTGTGTTCTCTGCGTCTCTGCGGTGGGCTGTCTCGCGAGTCGATTTACCGCCGAGACGCAGAGATCGCTGAGGTTCCGCAGAGGAAATACTCTCGTGCTCGACGATCAGTGTGACCTTGCGTTCTTCGAACACCGGCGCCAGTTCGCACTTACACCCGTCGATTAACTCATAGAGCGAAACCTCCTCAAGCTGCAGTGGCTGCGGGCGCGCAAAGTTAAGAAAAGCAGTGACCATCTCCGAAAGATTGCGGACCTCGTTCAGCAGCGAGACCGTTGCTACGCGGCCACGCTCGTCGAGGTCGAGGTTCTGCAATAGCTGTGCGTAGCCATGGAGGGTCGCAATCGCATTCTTAAACTCATGCGCCAAACCGGCCGACATTTCGCCGAGGCTTTCGAGGTTTCGTTTGAGCGCCACTTGTTCCCGTAATTGCGTTACTTCAGTGATGTCGGTCAGCAAACACAAAGCGCCGCGCACGCCGCGGTCTGGCGACAAATCGATGGGCGCGATCGTCGCTCCCAGCCGCCGCACTAAGCCGCTGCTGCTGACTGACTCAATTTCTTCACGCCGATACAATCTTCCCGTTTCTAAGCACTCTTCGACCGTTTCCGCCAGGCGCGGCAACTTGGCGAGTAAGGTTCGAACCGGTTGGCCCAGCACATTGCCATCAACATCCAGCAGCGCGCGGCCGGGTCTGTTGATGACCATCGATTGCCCTTTGCCGTCGAAGGCGATGAGACCTGAAGGGACGCTTGCGACGATACGTTCGCTGAACCGTTCAGCGGAATCCGCGCGCTCGCTGGCCTGCGCGGTTAGTCTTTCAAGCTCTTTTTGCTGCGCCTGAAGTTTGGCCACGACTGATTGAAATGTCTCAAGCACAAACTGGGCCTCGTCGGTTGACTTCCGGGTATGGGCCACAACCGGAGCGCGTTCGGCTTCACCGACAAGCTGGCGGTAAGGACGGACCAACCAGCGCAACAGGAAAAGGATGCAGAGGAGGCTGCCAATCAGGATCGCGATGAATGCTGTCAGCAAAATCGGCCCACGCGCGGCGGGCGTCGCCGGTGCAAGTGCATACAGCAACACCGCAAACAGCGTCGCCAGCAGAAAGAAGCCGATTAGCAGCGAGACACCAAATTGAAGGCGGTTACGAGCCATAAAACGGCAAAGGGCAAAGGGCTAAGAGCAAAGCGCAAAGAACCAAGATCAAAAGATCAAAGATCGAAGTCCAAAGATCAAATCACCTGAACTGTCCCGCATACCACTGAACGATGTGCGAGCCGACCAGCAGCGCGACGATTGCGCCGATACCAAGAAACACACCGAAGGGCAGCAGCATCTGCATGTCTCGCTTGCCCTGCCGCAGCATCAGCGCGATGCCGATGATCGAGCCTGACAGAACGCCGAGAAAGATTGTCAGGACCGTTAGTCGCCAGCCAAAGTACACACCGACCATAAACATCATCTTGACGTCGCCAAGGCCCATGGCTTCAATGCCTCGAAGTTTTTCCCATGTCCAACCCATCAACCACAACGAGCCGCCGCCAATCAGTCCACCAATTAGCGCGCCAACAAGAGAGGAAGCCCAAACCGGCATTCCGTGAAGGATCCCGTTCATCAGCGACGGCAAATCATCGAAGTATGCTGTCCCTGTAAAATACGGAATCGCGACTCGCGCGACGAGCGCGAAAACGATACCCGGGTAAGTAATCGCGTTTGGCAGGAGCATGTGCTCGGCATCGATGAAGATTAGCGCGACGAGCGCGCTCACGAAAACAAGATCGAAAAGCAGCGCCGGCGTCAAACCATCATGCCAGATGACCGCGACGTAGAGCAGCGCAGTCAACAATTCCACCGCTGGGTAACGAGCCGAGAAACGAGTGCGACATGAACGACAGCGCCCACGGAGTATCAGATAACTCAGAACCGGAACGTTATCGTAAAAAGCAATCGCGACCCCGCACGAGGTACAGCGTGAATGCGGCAGGACTACAGATTCCTCGCGTGGCAGTCGATGAACGACGACATTGAGAAAGCTACCGATGATTGCTCCAAAAACGCCGACGATGATGTAAGGAACGGGCCAGGGAAGGGCGGACATGTCTGGCAGGAGCGATGCTGAGAAGACATTCATGCCAACAGCATTGTATGAGGGCAAAGAGCCAAGAGCAAAGAGCAAAGGGCAAAGGGCAAAGCGCCAAGGGCCGCTCTTAGCTCTTTGCTCTTAGCCCTTGGCTCTTTGCGCTTGGCTCTTGCCCGTCTGCATCTCCCAGAGCATGAGATGCTTCAGAAACGCGTGATGCGCAGCAAAGCTCGCGATGCTCCATCCCGCGAGGCCGTCGCGCAAGCCGCCTTTGAGGATCAGACTTCGCACGAAGGCGGCAGGACCCGCGGTGGTAATCTTGAAAGGAGAAGTGCGTCGGCCAGCCTCGAACATTTGACGAGCCGCGAGCGGCGCGTAGCGCTCGCCAATCATCCGGTGGTCATAAGCAGCATCGCGTCCGGGATAATGCAGAATATCGCCGGAAAGCGTCGGGACGTGCGCACCAGCACTCATCTTTACCGACTCGTGAATGTGCGGTCCTGCCCAGTGCGCGAGAGATTTTCTGAAGAGTCGCAACTGTCGATCCGGGTACCAGCCGCCGCCGCGAATCCAGCGGCCCATGTAGTAAGAGCGCCGGGCGATCAGGTATCCATCGGCGAGTTTGTCATCGTTCTTCTCACGAAGCTTGTCGATCGAAGTCTTTAATTCTTCGGACACGCGCTCGTCGGCATCCAGGCTGAAAACCCACTCGTGCGAGGCCTGATCGGTGGCGAACTGTTTTTGCGCGGCAAAGCCTGGCCAAGGCTGATTGATTCTCTTCTTCGTTGAAGGTGATGATCGCCGCAGTGATTCTCATTGCCGACTTCCGATTTGGTTCATTGCCGATTGCCAATTGCCGATTGCCGAGTTGCGTACTCCAGAGTATATGCGCGCGTCCGGCGCCGCCAGTGGGAGATCAAGAAGGTAGTGAGATCAATCGACAAAGAAGTGCGTATTTGACACTCATATTGCGCCGGAATACCGGAGTCAAGAATCATGAAGAAAGCAAATCGGACAATTGGCAATTGGCAATTGGCAATCGGCAATGAACTCAATCAGAAATCGACTGTTCTTACGGAGCTACACGGCTCTCGACGATCACGTTATTGGCGTGCAGCGTCGTAGAAGTCGCGTGTTGCAGCGCAGCAAGCGCTTTGTTGTAGTCAGTCTCAGCTCGCAGCTCGGCGTCACGGGCATTCGCCAAAGCGTTCTCGCGCTGAAACAAAAGGAACGTGGTCGAGCGTCCTACCGAATACAGGCGTTGCTCGCCTTCGAGTTGGAGCTCGGCATTCTTCAGCGCTTCACGCGCGGTCAGAACGCGGCGCCGGGACGTCTCTACTGACTGCGCGGCGTTGCGCACGTCCACCTCTATCACTTGCTCGGTCGACCGCACCGACGCGTCGAGCTGCTCTTTCTGGATCCGAGCGCCAGCCAGGTTTGCTTGCGCCGTCTGGTTCTTGAACGGGATCTGAATGGCGACGCCAACCGTGATGTTGCGCGTGGAAAAGCCAAACAAGTTACTCAGGTCTTTACCGTAGCCGCCGATTAGAGTCGAAGGAGCGCCGCTGGTGGCAACGAGAGGCGACGTGGCGACGGGGAAGCCCGCTCTGCGTTGAACGTCCTGTACCTGTTGAAGCAGAAAGGCGCTGGCGCTGGTGTCGGGGTTGCCTGAGATTAGTGGCACGAGGGTGCCGGCCGGCGTCGTCGAGACGGCCGATCCAGCGAGGCCGGTTGTTGCGATGGTTCCCGTGAGATCCATTTGAGGCTTGGTCTGGTTCGTGAAGTACTTGATGTCGATACCGTTGATCTCACGCTGCAACCGCAAACGCTGAAGCTCCGGCCGGTTCTTGCGCGCCTCGGCGATTGCATCATTCAGGTTAACTGGAGTCAAGTCAAAGCTGGGTGTGTCAGTGGGCGTGAGCGCCGCCATCCATTCTGGAGCCGAGGAATCCTTCAGGATCAATTGCTTGAGAACGTTCTCAGCGATTGACACGGCCTGGACAGCTACCAGCAAGGTCGATTCGCGATTCGCCAATTCGGTTTGTACTTCGGCGCGGGCGAGTGGCGCGGCAGCGCCCGCCGAAATTTGCGCCTCGACGCGTTTTAGATTCTCGCGCGAGAGGTTGAGATTCTCAAGTTGAATCTGCTGGTCGCGCAGAGCGAACACGAGATCCCAATATGCACTCTGGACCTGAGAAATGACGTCGATTGTTTTGCGGCGAAAGTCGGCGTCGGATTGCTCAAGCCGCTTTTTCTGCACCCTGATCTGGTGCCGGTTACCATCGATAGAGCGGTTGCGCCATAGCGGCTGAGTGAACGCCAGGGAAAGATTAGATGAATAGAATGGGTTGATGAAGCTGAAACTGGAGCTTGTGTTCGTATGCTGGTTGGCAAAGCTTACCGTGTAGCTTCCGCCACCACGCTCAAACGACTTGGTGACGGATGGACTGAATGTAAGAGTAGTGGTACTCGTCGTGCCTGAGGAGCCTGAACCCCCAAGCGAACTCTGTTGCGGTGCGATGCGCTTGTCGAACTGCGGCGTGATCGCAAACACGGGCTGGTAGACTCCCTGGAGCGAACGAAGCTGCGTTTCAGCAAAGCGCACATCGTCGCGGGCCACTTCGATGTCATTATTGTTTGCCAGCGCGCGCTTGATCGCATCGTTAAGCGTTAGCGTCAGCGCGTTGTCGCTCGTCACGCCGAGTCGCGTGAGATTCGGCAGCGGAGGCAATGGCTTGGGCTGCACCAGCGGCATGGACGGCTCACGCGGCTCCTGATTCGCGGCCGGTGGGTTCGCGTTTTGTTGCGGGTTCTGAGTTGCCGGCGCACTGGTTCCCGGAGGCGCGTTTGGGGAAGTTTGCTGTGCTCCCGGCGGCGCCGTCGGACTCGGCGGATTCTGTTCAGACCCCGGTGGGCGCGTTGCCTCGCGCTGAGTGGGACTCAACGGCGGGGTGGGCGACGGCGATGGCGTTTGCCCGAAGACAAACACGCTCGACGCACTTAGAACCGCGCAAAGCGCGAGCAGCCGAATCATTTTGCGAGCATAGAAGATAGGCATTGGGTTAGCAGCTCCTTGCGTTTGAATTTCTTGAAACGGCGTTATTGCCGGTCCACTAAAGTTACCGAACAGACTCTACTTGATCAAGTTGGTACTACGCGATTTGCAAGATTGCAGTTTCAAAAACATGCCCCGAACAGGGCTTTCAAGGCAGGAGCCGTGCCATCTTTCCTGGCGCTCTTGATGTCGGCGCCAACTTACACCCTTGCTGCCGCTAATACAGGTGCCTCGCTTGACACTCACAGATGTGCCGAATAATCTTCCTTCTCTTATGGACATCGGCCGATCCTGGATTTCAAGTCTCAGAATTGGGATCGCTGATCCCGATCCTGAGATGTTGGATCTCATCGAGTGATTCTACGGAGTCAAGTTATAGAAGTTCTCGCGTCAATCTTTACTTGTGCGGAGAGCATGCCTGGGCAAACACTATCGTGTACCCACGAATGATAAATAGATCGATAAGGAGATAAGGGAATGGCAGTGAAGGTTGGCATCAACGGGTTCGGTCGCATTGGACGCAACGTATTCCGTACTTCGATCGGCGACGCGGATATTGACTTTGTGGCCGTAAACGATTTGACGGACACAAAGACGCTCGCGCACTTGCTCAAATACGATTCCGTCCTCGGGAATCTGCATCACGAGATCAGCGCCACGGAAGGCGGCATCAGGGTTGAAGGCCGGGAGTTTCGCGTGTTCTCGCAAAGAGATCCGGCGGCAATCGACTGGGAATCGGTGGGCGCGGAGATCGTGATCGAGTCGACCGGACTCTTCACCAAAGCCGAAGACGCGCGCAAGCACCTGCGTGGCCCCGTCAGGAAAGTAATTATCTCCGCGCCGGCGAAGAATGAAGACATCACAATCGTACTCGGCGTAAACGAGGACCAATACAATCCGGCCGAACACCACGTCATCTCGAACGCGTCGTGCACGACCAACTGTCTCGCGCCTGTGGCGAAGGTTATTCACGAGAAGTTTGGGATCGTTTCGGCGCAGATGACGACGATCCACTCGTACACGAACGATCAGCAGTTGCTCGATTTGCCACACAAAGATCTGCGTCGCGCCAGAGCCGCCGCGCTGTCAATGATTCCAACCTCGACCGGCGCGGCAAAAGCCGTCGCGCTCGTGTTACCGGAATTGAAGGGAAAATTTGACGGCATCTCTGTACGCGTGCCGACGCCCAACGTGTCATTAGTTGACGTCGTGATGGACGTTGAGAAAGAAACCAGTAGTGAAGAGGTGAATCGCGCCCTGAAGAATGCGGCGAACGAAGAGCTGCGCGGCATTTTGGCGTTTTCCGAAGAGCCGCTGGTTTCATCCGACTTCAAAGGGAATTCGAACTCTTCAATCGTCGACGCCGAATACACTAAAGTCATCAATGGCCGCATGATCAAAGTGCTGTCCTGGTACGACAACGAGTGGGGCTACTCCTGCCGCGTCCGAGATTTGATCAAGTACATGGCAGGCAAAGGGCTCTAAACATTGCCAATTGCCGATTTCCGATTGTGAAAGCCTAACTGCAAAGACCAAAGTCGACTGACCGCCAGGGCCAATTGGCAATCGGCAATCGGCAATTGACAATGAACAAGCTTTCCATCAAAGACCTCGCTCTCTGCTCCAGGCGCGTTTTCATCCGAGTCGATTTCAACGTCCCAGTCAAAGACGGGAAGGTCCAGGATGATACGCGCGTCCGCGCTTCGCTGCCGACGATTAGGTACGCGATCGAGCAGCGTGCGCGAGTGATTCTCGCGTCGCATCTGGGTCGGCCGAAAGGACAGCGAGTGGATAAATACACGCTGCGGCCCGTCGCAGAACACCTATCGGACCTGCTCGGAAGACCGGTTGCTTTCGCGTCAGATTGCATAGGCGAGGAGGCGCGCAGCAAAGTTAAGTCGCTGCAAGACGGCGACGTCCTGTTGCTCGAAAATCTCCGCTTTCATCGTGAAGAAGAGAAGAACGACGACGCGTTCTCGCAGCAGCTCGCCAGCCTTTGCGACATTTACATCAACGATGCGTTTGGAGCGGCGCATCGAGCGCACGCTTCCACCACGGGCATCACAAGGTTTGTATCGCAGGCCGCGGCTGGTTTGTTGATGGAGAAGGAAATCGAATACCTCGGCCGCGTAATCAACAATCCCGAACATCCGTTTGTCGCGATCCTTGGCGGCGCAAAGGTTTCAGACAAGATTCCCGTGATCAACGCGCTGATTGATCGTAAGATTGACAAGATTCTGATTGGCGGCGCGATGGCCTACACATTCTTCAAAGCTGAAGGCTTCACCGTCGGAAAATCACTCGTCGAAAATGATATGCTGCAAACGGCGGTCGACATCAAAGAGCGCGCTGCAGACATTGGAGTTGAATTGCTGCTGCCGACCGATCACCAGGTCGTTGACAGCTACGAGCCGGTCAAGGGACAGCAGATTCTCGCGAAGACGATCCCGATTGAATTCACGAACGCGGGCCATGCGGGGATGGACATCGGCGTCGAAACGGTAGCTCACTTCGCCAATGCTTTGCTTGACGCAAAGACAATCATCTGGAACGGTCCCATGGGAGTCTTTGAAGAGCCTCCGTTCGATCAAGGCACGATCGGCATCGCCAGGGCAGTAGCCGAAGCTGCGGATCGCGGAGCAATAGTTGTAGTCGGCGGCGGCGACTCAGTTGCTGCCGTAACTAAAGCGGGTGTTGCGGATCGCATCACGCACATCTCCACCGGCGGCGGCGCGACGCTGGAGTTTCTTGCCGGAGAAGAATTGCCGGGTGTGGCGGCGCTCAATGACAAATAGTTGGTAGTCTGGAGCGGAGAGTCATGATGCGGTCAGCGTTCGTTTTTGAGAGCCCGACTCCAGACTTTTGCTAAGATTCTGAGACTCGATCATGCGTAAGCCTGTAATTGGTGGAAACTGGAAAATGTACAAGACCACGGGCGAATCGGTGGACACGGCGCTCGCGCTGAAATCTCTGGTGGCCAATGCCAACCACTGCGAGGTCGTGATCGCGCCCGTGTTTACGGCATTAAAAACCGTCGCCGATCGGCTCGAAGGATCGAACATTGGTGTCGCCGCGCAGGATTGCTCAACAGAGCCGGAAGAAGGCGCGCACACCGGCGAGGTTGCGGCCTTCATGTTGCGCGATGTCGGCGTCAGCTATGTAATTGTTGGCCATTCGGAGCGGCGTCAGTTCTATTTCGAAACAGATACAATGGTCCGAAGAAAGGTTCAAGCGGCAATCACTTCAGGCCTTACTGCGATCATGTGTATGGGCGAAAGCCTCGAACAGCGCGACCAGGGCATCGCGGAAAGAGTCGTTAGCGGTCAGTTGAGCGGAGGACTCAGCGGGTTGACAGCCTCTGATCTCGACCGTATTATCGTGGCCTACGAACCCGTTTGGGCAATCGGCACGGGACGTACTGCGACGCCGGAGCAAGCGCAGGAAATGCACGCGTTTATCCGGCGCGTTTTCGCGGAAAGATACTCCGAAAGCGCGGCGCAGGCGCTGAGAATTCTTTACGGTGGTTCGGTCAAGCCCGATAACATCTCAGGTCTGATGGCCCAGCCGGACATTGATGGCGCCCTGGTGGGCGGCGCCAGTCTTGTGGCTGAAAGCTTTGCGCGGATTGTGAATTACAAGTAGGACGAACTTTCGGTTTCCTATTTGATTCACGATTTACGGTCTATGTTAATTTATCTCTTATACGGCCTCTTTATCCTGGCTTGCATCGTGCTCGTAGTGGTAGTGCTCTTGCAACCGGGAAAGTCTGACGCAGGAGCATTGTTTAGCAGCAGCGTTTCGAGCACCGCATTTGGCCCCCGGGGCACGGCCAGCATCCTGGCAAAGATTACGATCGGGGCAGCAATCGCGTTCATGCTGATTGCGTTGATGCTTTCGCAGCCGGCGATTACCGGATCGCGTTCGGTGTTGCGATCAGGAGCCGGGTCATCATCATCGCCGCAGCCTTCGCCTTCAGCGTCAGTGACGCCAGCTCCTTCCCCGACACCTTCGCCCGCAGCTTCACCTTCGGTCAGCCCGGAGGGTACGAAAATGCCAAAGAAGTAGATTTCCCCCTTCGGCAAACCGATACTAATTTTCTTCGGAACCATTGGTTAGTCACCAACGGGCTTTCACCAGGTGTACGAACTTCTGAAGCGGGTTTTTAGTTTGGCTGAAACGGAGAAATCTCACCGATCTACTATTGACTCACAGATTCGGCTTGGAGTAGAGTGCCTTCCTCTCCGTGCGGCAGAGAGTCGAGAGTGTGGGTCGGATCACCAGCCCCGACAATGATCCAGTGAGTGAAAACCCATAATCACCGCCTCCCCCTTCTAGAGATGCAGTTTATGTTTCTGGCAACATTGCTTGCCAGCAGAACGCGTCATAAAGGAGTAGAACAAAAATGAAAACACTGAAGAGGCATTCTTTAAGCATAGCCGCGCTGGCAAGTGTATTCGCCGTGGTTATGCTGATATCACCGCTTGGATCAATCAAGAAAGTCACAGCCGGTGGCTCTCCATTACGAAGCACGTCCGCCACCGTCACAGTGTTTGCGACCGGATTGAACAATCCGCGTGGCCTGAAGTTTGGTCCCGATGGCAACCTCTACGTGGCTGAGGGCGGAACAGGTGGATCGAACTCTACCGCGGGACCGCCCCCCACCTGCGTTCAGGTACCGTCTCCTGTCGGTCCTTACACAGGTAGCGCTACCGGGGGCCGCATTTCCAAGATCGATCAGAACGGCGTCCGCACCACAGTTGTAGACAACCTCCCATCCAGTAAGACCAGTCCCTTAGTGGGCTCAATGATCTCAGGTGTCGCAGATGTCGCGTTCATCGGTGATACGCTATACGCACTCCTTTCCGGGGCTGGTTGCTCGCACGGGGTTCCAAGCCTCCCGAACGGCATTGTGCGTATTAACTCGAACGGAACCTTCACTTTGATCGCGGACCTCAGCGCATTCCAGCAGGCTAATCCCGTTGCGAATCCAGAACCGGGCGATTTCGAACCGGATGGCACCTGGTACAGCATGGTGGCGGTTCGCGGTGACTTTTATGCGGTCGAGCCAAACCACGGAGAAGTGGACAAGATCACACCTGACGGGCAGATTACGCGAGTGGTCGATATCTCTGCGAGCCAAGGTCACATCGTGCCGACTGCAATCACTTACAAGGGCAACTTCTTCGTCGGCAACCTCGGTACATTTCCGATCGTGCCAGGCACCGAACAGATTCGAAAGCTGACACCGAGCGGCCAGCACAAGACGTGGACCACGGGCCTCACGACAGTCCTCGGACTTGCCTTCGATAATCGTGACCGCTTGTACGCACTTGAGTCGATGACGAATCCAGGCTTCCCGGGGCCAGGCCAATTGGGCTCCGGCAAGGTCGTACGGATTGATCCTTCGGGCGCCCAGACCGTAATCGCAAGCGGCCTGAGCTTCCCGACGGGGATGACATTCGGCCCGGACGGCGCGCTCTACGTTTCGAATTTCGGCTTGGGCGCGCCGCCGGGAGCGGGGCAAATCGTGAGAATCGAGCTGCCACACCTACCCAATGCGCTTGCTGCTGAAGAAACAACCAGGCAAGCGCCGACGACCACTACTGTGCAACAGCCGGCTTCGCAGCAGGCGTTCGTGATCAACGGCCAACCTATTCAGCAAGGCGGGGGAGAAAACAGCACCGCGCCTGATGATGCAGCCATGCAGCAAGTTGCCGCAGAGAAGCTGAGCGAGGACCTGGACCTGGCCTCAGTTTGTGTAACTGTCAGCGAGGCACGAGGCGTGTTGACGGGGACCGTCAATTCCGCAGCAGCAAAGGCGAAGGCGGAGAAGTTGGTAAAGGCGGTTCGAGGCGTTAAATCAATCGACAACCAGATTGTTGTATCCGGCCAGTAAGCAGCAGTGCCAGAGATAGCATCGCGGAGTGACGTGCGCGCTCCGCGATCTATTTTGTCGCTAGACGTCAGCAATCAGGATAAGGAATACGATCCGGCACGAGATCGCAAAATCCAGTAAGCGGTGTCGGTGCTACGGCATCCGCAACAACTCGACCGGCGGCTTCACCTTCGCCCAGCCTGGAGGCGATGAAAATCGCCAAGAGTGGCCGGCTTGCGACTCGCGGATTGCAGCCTCAGGTCTGTGCTGCTCCAAAAGATTCAGGTTATAATCGCTCCCCGAGCCGAAGTGGCGGAACTGGCAGACGCGCACGTTTGAGGGGCGTGTGAGGTAACTCGTGGGGGTTCGAGTCCCCCCTTCGGCACCACCTTTTTATTATTTGCTCAGTGAATCTATTCATTTCTAGAATTAGCTGGCAGAAAATCCAGGCTCACGCGAGCGGAGTCTCCAACATCGTGATAACCTGCGATCGCGCCTCTTAGCTTGAAAGAACTCATCAATGGAATCAGTCCTCGGTGTTGGGATTATCGGTGCTGGCGTTATCATGAGACGACACGCAACGGCCTATCGCTGCCTGCCAGAGTTCGCCAGGCTCGTGGCGGTTGCCGACATCGATCAGGCTCGCGCGATTGAAGCCAAGCGCGAGCACGGGTTCCAGGAGGGTTACACGAACTATCGTGATCTCCTTAGCCGAGAGGATATCGACTTGGTCAGTATCTGCACGCCGCCACAATCGCACACGCCGATCATTATCGACGCCTTAGAAGCTGGCAAGCATGTGCTCTGCGAAAAGCCGATGGCGCGAACGCTGGAAGATGCCGATCGAACGATCCCGGTCGCTGACCGGCATCCGCGGCTCGCACTATCATTTGTATATCAGTACCGTTCCGATCCGACGCATTTGCGCGTCCGGCAGTTAATCCAAAACAAAGACCTGGGACGAATTCTGATGGCCAATGTTCGAGTCCGTGCCAAGCGCATGCCAGCGTATTACGCGGCTACACCTGGTCGCGCTTCTTGGACCACGGACGGTGGCGGCGTCCTTATAAACCAAGCCATTCACCAACTCGACGCTCTGATCTTCTTTCTGGGTACTCCCGTCGAAGTATCTGCGGCCATGGAGACGTTCCTTCAGCCCACCGAAAGCGAAGATACCCTCGTCAAGCAAGAGCACGGCTGTTCAAAGAGCGCTTCGGGCAAGCGGTCTTCGTGCCTTTCCGGATTTGCCGAGCGCTCCGCGCCGCTCGACGGTTCGCGCGCAGAAGGTCATCTGCAAGCTACGTGGACGTCAGTGGCTGCCGCACCAGTACTACGGCCATACTCCGCACGTGCGTGACGTGCTTGAGTGTCTTCGCTCATCAAAACCCGTGCCGGTGCCACCGCGGGAAGCGCGCCGGTCCCTTGAGTTGGCCATGGCTTTGTACGAATCCGCGTTGACAAGGCAGACCGTGCGATTGCCGATTGACAGCAATCACGTTTTCTATCGCGGCGTTACGCCGGATGAAGTCAATCCCCAAGAGATGGCCACAGGGTGATGGCTGTGTCCGTGCGTGTGCTGTTCACGTTGCGAGCCGGGCGTCAACCGTGAACCTTCACGGTAAAGGGAGTCAATATTATGACAACGCAAAAGTTGGCGCTCCTCGGCGGTCGACGGTTGGTTACGCAGGGCTACCCTACCAAGTGGATGCGGGTGAAACGTGGCTTACAGCTCTCGGGCGATCTGCTGAAAATGCTGCCCTGGGCCATGGCTGGCACGACGACGATTACTGACGGCTCCGGCATAATTGAGAAGTTCGAGTCCGCTTTTTGTCGACTCACCGGTTCTGGCTATGCGTTGGCTATGACCAACGGTACAGCTACACTGCATAGCGCATATTTTGCAGCCGGCGTGGGTCCTGGTAGCGAAGTAATCGTACCCTCTTATACTTGGCACGCTAGTGCGACTCCCGTACTGCAATGCGGAGCAACGCCAGTGTTCTGCGACATCGATTCGCGCACACTGACTGCCGATCCCGATGACATCGAGCGGCGCATCACGAAGCGGACCAAGGCGATTTGTATCGTCCACGTCTGGGGCAATCCTGCCGAGATGGATCGCATCATGGACATCGCCAACCGCCACAAGATCAAAGTAATCGAGGACTGCTCGCACGCTCACGGCGCTGTCTATAAAGGAAGGAGCGTGGGTACTTGGGGCGCAATCGGCTGCTTTAGCCTCAATTCAGGGAAGGCAGTCGACGGGGGTGAGGCTGGGGTCGCCGTTACGAATGACCCCGTGCTCTTCGACCACATGCTAATTCTCGGACACTTCGGACGCATTCAGCACGGCCAAGCGGCCCGAACATTCAAAATGGGTGACATGAGCTTGGGAATGAAATACCGGCCCAGCACTCCGGCTATTTACCTCGCGATGGCGTCGCTGAAGCGGCTTCACGAGCTAAACGCGCAATGCGAAGGAAGTTGGCGTTGGTTATGCGAGGAGATTGAAGGGATCCGGGGTCTGCGGCCGCAACTGACTTTACCTGGCGCAGTACGCGGCGGCTACATGTCTTACGTGTTGGTTTACGAGGGCCAGGAACTCGGCGGCCCGCCGCGAGAGGAGTTCGTCGAGGCCGTTCGCGCCGAAGGTGCGCCGCTGACCGCCGATCGGTATTCGCAGATCAACTACACGTATGGCATGCTCCACCAGGCGCCACTTTTTACGAAGCTGGATCGGCGTCTCATTGGTGGAGGCTGCTATGATCCCAGTCGACCGTGGTCAGACAACGTCGTCAAGGTATGCCTGCCAGTCTCTGAGCGTGTTGCTAATCAACTCGTCAGTTTCCCACGGCTTGATAAGGCTTCGCAGCCTTTCGTCCGCTCGTGCGGGCGGGCACTTCGAAAGGTGATGACGGCCCTGGTCCCGCAGTCAGCCTCGCACGCGCTTGCAGTGGACGAAGTACATTATGCTGAGCACGGCGATACGGCTGTGACGAGTGAACGGCGAACCGCTTAGCAACTATGACCGGTCAGCGTCTGAAAGAAGGCAGTTAGTGTTTTTGTTCCACTTGTTTTCGCATGATTTAGTGGATCGTAAAGTCCGCTTTCTACTTCCGATAGATCTCTCGTGGAGGCCCGAAGAATACATAGGCTTGGATCCCGAGCATGATGAGGCCGAATGCGGCGGTTGCGGCTCGACGCTGAGCCCCAGCGCGAAAGTACATGCACATTCCTCCAAAGAGCAGTGCCACTTCCAAGCTGAACGCTAATACCGGTAAGTTCCACAAGCCGAGACCCACCTTGGCCGCATTGTCATACAGCGGCAAGTCAGGCCGGTGCACCACGAAGTCGAGAACCCAGTGGGAGAAAACGGCCACGGCGACGACAAGCGCCGCGAAGTTACCATCGCCTCGCATCCACAGTCGATAAATCACAAAGGCCCCCGCGGACCATAACAGCGCCGCGACGAGACTGTGTGTGTAGGGCATGTAGTAGAGATCGAGCGGGTTCGATGCCGTAATCCCTGGGACGATGCATACCTTCTCGATCCCGGCGAGCACGAACGGAGCCCAAGCGACATCAAGGAGTTGAACGGCGATGAAGAGCATCCATAGAGGGACGGACGGATCGATCTTTTTGGCGGCAAAACTTACTCCGTAGTGGCCCACGAACATAGCGAACTCTCCCGTCGCACGAGATATCTGAATTTGCACACGCCATTGATTCCCAGATCCAGTGTTTTTTCATTGGAATAGGTGCAATGCTTGGCAAAATGCTTAACCGCCGACGAGCAGCATTGCGCGCCATTGGGTGAACTTCGCGCAAGGGTGATTGACTCGCTGCTGGAAGAAGCGTATACGATCCGGTGTTCGAAACACAGACCGACCTCCTGTGCGGACAGAAAAACTGTCTCGGTAAGCCGCTGGCTCATGAGGAGGACCGAGACTCAACTACGGAGGTGAATTATGTCAATCTTGGCTTGGATTGTGCTTGGTCTAGTCGCCGGTTTCATTGGCAGCAAGATAGTCAACAAGACGGGCGAGGGCATCATCCGCGACATTCTCCTGGGTATCGTCGGAGCAGTCGTCGGCGGATTTCTGTTTAGATTAGTTGGCTTCAGCGGGGTGACCGGGCTCAACCTGTGGAGTCTACTCGTCGCCGTCGTCGGCGCGGTTTTGTTCCTGGTTCTATATCACGCGCTGTTTCGGCGTACTACGGCCTAACCTACTACTGGACCATAGGGAAGAAAAACGCTGTCGTCGAGAGAGCGTGCAGTGGGCTAGTGGAATGAAGGGCCACCGCGCATGAGATGATGACAAAGCGTAAGAGCCTGCGTGGACGGTTCAAGGACTCAAGCGGCGGCACGGTGGAGCGTCCCAGCAGCTACCAGAAAGCGTATACCAACGGCCTCGGTGACTATCGCCTGACAAACGATCCCAACTTCAATCCCAGCGATCTGCCGGGAACCTGGCGGGAGGTCCCGAAGCAACCGTGACTTACCTTTATTCAACTTGAGGTTCCCGCGAATAGAAAGGGAGGCACTGACAACTTCCTAAGCCATAGATGCTGCTCCCGCGCGCACGGTAATTCGTTCGCTCGGACGAGCAACCGACGCCTTTTCGTTGTGCAAGGAAACAGCAGTTGACGACCACTTGGACTTGTCAGATTAGGCCCAACCTCCTCGTGCAGCCGACTTGTTCCGCTTCGCTTCACAAGCGGGTGACGCGGCACTTATCTCACGGGGTCAACTCAACCTTTCGGCGTCTATTAGTCACTTTAAGGAGTCTTCTTATGTATAGGGTGCGCACCATTTCTATAACTATTCTGCTTGCCGTGCTGGCGACTTTCCCATATGAGAAGGTGACGAGTAGCAAGGGGAATGGAATCCCGTTACCGCCTCTTAACTTAGGAGCGATAAGCGGAACTGTCTCCTACGCTGGCAAGCTACCGGCGCCACGGGTGATCGATATGTCAACGGATCACTTCTGCGAGAGCTTCAATGCCGGGACGACAACCCAAGACGTAGTAGTTAGCGGTCTCAAGCTCGCCAATGCATTCGCCTATGTGAATGGGCCGGCTCTAGAGGGGCGCACCTTTGAGCCGCCTTCATCGGCGGCTGTGCTTGAGCACAAAAGGTGTCAGCTAGTGCCGCGTGTGTTGGGCATTCAAACCGGGCAGATCCTCTCGGTCAACAACGCGGATGCGACCACACACGACACGAACGTGTGGGCGTTTGAGAACGAGAAGTGGGCTGCTTCTCAGAGGCCGGGTAGCTCCCCGGTCGAGAAGCGGTTTCTTAAACCTGAATTCCCCATTTGGGTGGAGGACCATCAACATCCTTGGGAGAGGGCTTATCTATTTGTCCTGCCACACCCGTTCTTCTCCGTTAGTGACCTTGATGGCAGTTACCGCATAACAGGCTTGCCGCCGGGCCAATACACCGTGGCGGTGTGGCACGAAAGATTCGGTAAGAAGATGGCGGAGGTACTGATAAGCGCGAGCGAATCGAAGGCGGTAGACTTCACCTTCGCCGGAATCGAAATACCCGCTTCGGAATTGACCCGCAGGATTCCAGCTCATGGTACGCTCTCTGGCGGCATACTGAATGGGAAAGTCCTCAGCCGACCCGATCCGGTTTATCCGCCCCGAGCCAGGGCTGCGGGCGTTACCGGCATGGTGACCGTGCAAGTTCTCGTTGATGAGGGTGGCAACGTAGTAAGTGCGCGTGCGGTGGCTGGCCCCCTACAGTTGCGACAAGCAGCGAGCATGGCCGCATACCAAGCCAAATTTCCGCCGACGCTTGTTTCAGATCAACCAGTAAAGGTCGAGGGCGTAATCACGTACCTGTTTAGGTTGCCGTGAGAATTAATGAGTGTCAGAGCTAATGCCGACAATGCACGATGCCCCGACAAGATGCGCTTAAGGACTCACTGAACCGGAGCGCGAATTTATGTGCTTTTCATGATTGCTCTATTCTCCAACTCGGATGCTCTTTGCCGTGCTCGGTTAATTCGGGCGTTGATTGGCGCTGTTACAGAACCGCAAGCAGTGGCGAGCGGATCATGAACTCAACTTGGATGGAATCAGTCGCTTTTTCTGTCACCCGCTAAAGCAGGCTCAGGCGCGGGCGAACACCATTCAAACAACGATCTCACGAACAAGTTTGAGAAGCACGATCCCCGCGCTCCAGTCCAACCAGTTGTTCGGCGATCGTTTAGAATATAAACAGAATCTTTTTTAAGCTCAGGCTGCGATCTCAGCAAGAATAGTTACCTGAAATCCCACGCGAGCGCTCTGGATCATATCAAATGGTCCACCCCGAACGGCCGCCAGGAAGTCGATTTCGAGTTCAACCTGTCCCGATTCATCATCCCAGTCGGCATCGAGACTATTGATTCCCCAGGAAACGGCGAAAGGTGGTGTGTAACCCTCCCCAAAATTCGGGCCATTGAAAACTAGAGGTTTCCGGGCGAGTATGAGGCCAGGAGGCCTGAATGCGGAAGAGCAAATTCAGTGAGAACCAAATCATCACCATCTTGAAAGCAGTTGAGGCGGGACGAACGGTAAGGGATGTTTGTCGCGAGCATGAGGTCAGCGAACCGACTTACTACACGTGGAAGTCGAAGTATGGGGGGATGGAAGCTGCGGACATTCGGCGGTTGCGAGAGCTCGAAGAAGAAAACCGGCGATTAAAACAGATGTATGCTGACTTGTCGCTTGAGAATCGAGCGCTGAAAGATGTGATCGCAAAAAAGCTGTAAGGCCGGCGGTTAAGCGCGAGCTGGTAGTTGGTCTGCAAGCAGAGCATGGACTGACAGAACGCCGAGCCTGTGCTGCCGTAAGTCTGAGGCGTTCGGTCTATCGCTATCGGCCGCGACCGAATCGCGATGGAGAGATCATCAAGCAGCTGCTGGAGTTGGCCCACGGGAGACCGGAGCAAGGCTTTGGCAAGTTGTTCAAGCGGATGCGTCGACTCGGTCAACGTTGGAATCACAAACGAGTGTATCGCGTGTATTGCGGGCTGAAATTGAATAAACGACGCAAAGGCAAGCGGCGATTGCCGCCCAGGAATCCGGCGCCGCTTCAGGTGACACAAACGATGAACGAATGCTGGTCCGCAGACTTCATGAGCGATGCGTTGTGGGATGGTCGTCGCTTTCGCACCTTCAACGTCGTGGATGACTTCAATCGTGAAGCGCTGGCGATCGAAGTTGACTTCAGCCTGACGGCCGAACGAGTGGTGCGGGTGCTTGAGCGAATAGCCGCTCATCGCGGCTATCCACTCAAGCTGAGGTCAGACAATGGTCCGGAGTTCATCGCCTTAGCTCTCGCTGACTGGGCCGAGCAGCATGGTGTGACGCTCGAGTTCATCAAACCAGGCAAGCCGATGCAGAATGGCTTTATCGAAAGATTCAATCGCAGCTACCGTGAAGCGGTGCTCGACATGTTCGTGTTTCAAACCTTGAACGAAGTGCGTGAGCAAACAGAAAAGTGGCTCATGGAGTACAACGAACAACGGCCACACGAGTCTTTGGGAGACATGACGCCCAGGGAATATCTCTTAACCCAAAACCCGAAAGTCTCTAGTTATGAGTGGTCCTAAAAAGGGGAGGGTTACACCCCCTTCGGCACCATCAGCGAAACAACCATCTTTTAGAGAAGTCGCCGCTTCCTGCTTCTTTCTTTGGACTGGATTCGATTCCGCGTGCAAATCTGATATTCTTACAGACGTTTGAACTGAAGAGTCTGGCGACGTTTGTTCGTGCGCATCGCTTGTCCGAGGAGTTTTGATGGCGTTTCCAGTCCGTGTTGCTCAGATCCGATCAATGGCGAGCGTGTTGTGCGCGACGGCCTTCTCGTTATTGGTGGTCGTTGGCGTTTGCGCGCAATCGACAGACGTAAGGTCTCCCACACCCATTCAGACAAACGAGGTGTTGGGTACGATCGCTGCCCGTGACATCGGGGACGCGCGCTTAACCGATTATTTCTACACTTTCACCGGTGTACCCGGCGATCTGCTCATCACTATAGAAAGCAGAAACCTGAATGGCGATCTCGATATCTTCACCGCCGGCGAGCTGCGTCCGCTGCTGAAGATTAGCGTTTACGCCGAGAGCACTTCGACGGTAACCAAGAACATTTATTTCCGAAAACGCGAGAGCTTGATCCTGCGCATAGAAGCGCGAACGCCGAATGACAATGAAGGAACCTATCAAATTCGCTTCAGCGGATCATTTGAGCCGATAAGTGGGCCACTCCCCGACGAAACTGAGACTCGAACCGCTGAACCGAGCCAGGCGACCTCAAGATCGAGTGACAAAAAAGTGACAAGGGTGTCGTCCGTAGGAGCCCGCATCGAAGAGCCGCCGGCAGAGGTAGCGGCGGCGCCAACTCCAAAGCCGGAAGAACCGGCTGAAGCGCCAAAACCCGCACCCAGCAAAACCACGAGAAGAGGGCGCGCGTCCGCCCGCCGAACACCGCGCAAACCGCCCGCTCCATCGGAAACAACGAACACGGCTACCGCCGAAAAGCCAGACGCCACCAAGCCGGGAAGTGAAACTGAAAAGAAAGAAGAGGCGGCGAAGGAAACACCGCCGTCAACTGCTGAAACTCCCAAGGAGCCTTCTGATACCGAGAGCAAGCCGAAACCTGTCCGGAGAGGCGCCACCAGAAAGAGACCGGCAGCAACTAAGCCCGCGGCTGAGCCTGAGCCCGAAAGTACTCAACGGCTGGTGATCGAAATCAAGGACGGAACGCGTATCGAGTTCTTCATGAACACCGTAAGAAGCGTGACGGTCTATGGCGGTCAGATTGTTATTGTTGGTAAGGACGGCAAGGTTGAGCGAGTGTCAATGGCCAACGTACTCCGCATGTCGATCGGGCCTTGAGCGTCAGCCAATTGCAACGGTGCCGACGGCAAAAGCCCTTTCTGATTATTTCTGCTTGCCACCTGATTTCAAGTTCGCCAGCTTCTCGCGAAACTGCGCCAGATCCTGATTGTTGGGATCCGTATTAGCGAGTTTGTTAATGGCGGCTTCGGCTGCTTTGGCGTCGCCCTGGCCCAACAACGCTGCGCAGAGTCCGTCCAGCACCCTAACATCGTCGGCCTTCTTCATCTGCGCGGCCTTGTACCACTTGACCGCTGTTTCATAGTGACCAGCATCCAGATTAACCATACCGAGATTAGCGATCGTCTCATAGTTGTCAGGCTTGAGCTGATTGGCTTTTAGCAGATAACCGATCGCGTCATCATAGCGCTGAATCTGATAGTAAAGTTCCGCTGCCTTTAATTGCGCGTCGAAATTGGTCGGCTCCTTGCGCGCCTGGTCCAGAGCCGCTGCGACCTCTGCTTGCATTCCGCCGGGATTCGCCGCTGCGCCTTCGGAACCGATCGGCGGATGATCGGCAGGCATAGTCTGGTTCCGCGCCGTTGCTGAGGGTGTAGCCTGGCGCTGGAGCTGCGTGCTGGCAAAGATGAAGCCGACGATGAATCCCAGCAGCAGTCCGATGATCGCAAAAAGAAGATTATCTCTCGTCATGGAATCTAAGCGCGCGGCGTGAGAGTTCAAGCTTTAGCTTGCGTGATGACGGAGCTGACAAGCTGTAGCTTGAACTCTAAACGCCGGTACCTAAGCTGCCGATGATTGTTCTACATCCTTCATTATGGTGCGCAGTTGTTCGCGCAACTCCGGACCATCGGTATGGCCATGGGCCGTGATGGCGTGGAGCATTGCGGTCTCGAGCACCTCATCCTCGGTGCCCTCGATGCACAAGGTACACCCCTTGTCGCTTGGATACAGGCGGCAATCGATCACTTTCCTCTGTGACATTTCCTTTTGGTCTCCTTCGTCAGTTCTTTTGAAATGGTCTGGCGCCACTGCGCTGCCGATACTCTACTTGGATGTCTTGTTTTTCGCCAGCCTCTTCGCCTCGGCAATTTTTTCCTCGAGTGGCTGCGCGAGTTCTGCGGAGTTTGGCGGCAAGGCCTTCAGGATCTTCTCCCAATACTGAATTGCTTGATCGTAATTCCTGGTTGCGAAAGCAGCGTTGCCGGCGAGAAGCAGGGCTTTCCGATTCTGCGGATCGATGGCCAGAGCTTTATTGACAAGCTCCATCGGCTTGCCTTGCATCTCCTTACCATTGATCATCGCGACGGCAAAAGCGTAATCGGCCCAGAGGTCAGGATCATTGTTAACCAGGGCGGTGGCGTGCTCGTACGCCTCGGCTGCGTCCTTGTATCTTTGCATCTGGCTGTAGGAGCGCGCCAGCATCGTCCAGCCCTGGGAGTCGTTTGGATTCTGTTCGAGACGCTTAGCCAGGGCCGCGACATTTGCTTCTATGGCCTGAGGCGTCATTTCACCGGATTGGTTGGCAAACGGCGCCGATGGCGAGCTCTCTTGCGCGCCAGAAGTAGCAACCGTTTCGGAACGAGCGTTTTGATTGCCAATCTTTAAATAAAACAACGTTGCGATTAAGGGAATGCCTATAGCCAATCCAAACGCCAGATTGCGTGCGGCGATCGGCGGTTTTGAATTCTTTGCCTCGCTTCCATTCCTCCGCGTGACATCTTCCAACAGTCGTCGCTCCAGTTCGTCGCGATCCTGCTCATACTGCTCCTTGCTGACGATGCCGTTACTCAAATCGGCCTCAAGCTCACGCATCTGATCGCGATAGACCGCGATGTTGGCTTCCTTAACTTCCGTAGCATTGCTTGTTTCCGTGCGCTGCAACAACGGTGGAAGGACGAATGCCAGAGCAATGACAACCAGCAACGCAAAGACTAACCACAGAGCGATCATGCCAGTTCCTTCCCGTTATCGCTTTCCAGCAGCTTCGCGGCGCGACGATGCTCTTCCGGAGAAAGCGGGGAATAGACAATTGCCTGGCGGCGATGGCTAATGACCCGATACAACGCGAAAAGTCCGCCGCCAAGCAGAACAAAAGGACCGAACCACAGCAAGTAAGTCCGCGGCTTCACCGGCGGCTTGTAGAGCACAAAGTCACCGTAGCGATCCGTGAGGAAGGCGATGATCTCCGCGTCGCTCTTCCCGGCCTTCATCTGTTCTTTGATTTGGCGGCGCAGGTCGGCGGCGAGGTCGGCTTGCGAATCCGCCAGCGTCTCGTTCTGGCAGACCAGACAACGCAGTTGCTGCGACAGCGCCATCAGCCGCTTGTCCAGGTCGGGATCGTCAGTGAGAGGCTTCGCCTCCCGTCCTATTACGAGGGACGAAACACAGAATAGCAGCAGCAATAATATAAGAGCGCGTGCAGTCATTTGTTCAGGTCCCTAACCAGCGGCCGAATCTTATTCTCAAAAACTTCAGGGTTTAACTGGCCGACCTCCTTGTAACGAATGACGCCGTTCTTATCTATTAAGTAAGTTTCCGGCGCCCCGGAGATTCCATAGTCAATCGCCACGCGTCCGTCAAAATCAGACATGCTGAGAATATAAGGATCGCCCAATTCATCGAGTACTGAGAGACCGTCCTCGCGTTTGTCTTTCCAATCGAGACCGTAGATTGGTACGACGCCGGAACGAGACAGCTCAATCAAAAAAGGATGTTCTTCGCGGCACGCAACACACCACGAACCCCAGACATTCAAGAGCCAGACCTTGCCTCGCATTTGCTGGGGCGAGAAAGTCTTCGCTGGCTCACGCAGTTGCGGCAATTGGAAGTCGGGCGCTGGTTTGTTAATGAGCGCCGAGGGTATCTTGTGCGGGTCGTAGCCACCGCGCAGACCAGTGGCGAGGAAAACGACGATGACAATAAAGAGTACGAGCGGAATTGCGAACTTCGTCATGATTCCTTAACTGGAACAGCGGCCAGCGCCGGCGCGCGTCGCTCTTTTGTCGCTGCCTCAAGTGCTTCACGCTGCTTGCGCGCGGCGAGCGCGTAGCGTCGATCACTTACAGCTAAACCGCCACCGATGGCCATCAGCAACGCCCCACCCCAGATCCAATCGACGAACGGTTTGTAGTGCACGCGCACGCTCCAGGCGCCACTGTTTCCGACCGGCTCGCCGAGCGAGAGATAGAGATCGCGAAACAATCCGGTATCAATAGCGGTCTCTGTCATCGCGTTTTGAGTTGCGTTGTAGATACGTTTTTCAGGATTCATTGTGCGCAGGAATTTACCATTCCTGCTGATGCTGATGTCTGCGCGCGCGCCTTGATAGTTGGGCCCGACGACATTGGTCGCACCGTTGAATTTGAAATCGTAACCGCCTACGTTGACTGTGTCTCCTACATCCATCCGCACGTCCTTCTCGCTTTGATATTGAGTGACCAGCGTCACACCTAAGATAAACACAGCCACCCCCACGTGCGCCACTTGCATTCCGTAATAGCTGCGTGTTTGACTGCGGAGTTTTTGCAGGATTCCGACCTGGCCAGTAGTGATTCTGACTCGCTCCCAGATATTCAAAGCTGTCGTCGTGACGATCCAAAGCGCCAGCAACAGTCCCAGACTGGCCAGCGGTTTCCATCCTCCAACGATGAAAGGGAGGATGAGCGCCGTGACCGCACTTGCGAGAAAGGCCCAGCGCAAACGCACAGCCAGATCAGGGAGACTTGCTTTCTTCCAACGGGCGATTGGTCCCACACCCATCAGAAACACCGCAGGCACCATCACCGCGGCGAAGACGGTGTTGAAGTAAGGCGGGCCAACCGATAACTTGCCCAGGTTAAGCGCATCGATGATCAGGGGATAGAGCGTGCCAAGCAAAACAGAGCCCGCGGCCACTACCAACAGCACATTGTTTGACAGCAAGAACGATTCGCGGGAAATGAGATCGAATTTCCCGCCCAAGCCGACTTGCTTAGCGCGCCACGCGTAAAGCAGCAGCGAGCCTCCGATCACGATGCCCAGAAAACAGAGGATGAAGATGCCGCGTTTCGGATCGGTCGCAAACGCATGGACGGAAGTCAAAACTCCCGAGCGAACTAGAAAAGTTCCGAGCAGGCTCAACGAGAAGGCGGCGATCGCCAGCAGCACAGTCCAACTCTTAAAGCCGCCACGCTTCTCAGTCACCGCCAGCGAATGGATCAGGGCGGTGCCGACCAACCACGGCATGAACGAGGCGTTCTCGACCGGATCCCAGAACCACCAGCCGCCCCAGCCGAGTTCGTAGTAAGCCCAGAAACTTCCCAGGGCGATGCCGCAAGTCAAGAACATCCAGGCAACGGTAGTCCAGGGACGCGACCAGCGTGCCCACGTCGCGTCGAGCCGGCCGCCAATCAACGCCGAGATCGCGAACGCAAACGCCACCGAGAATCCAACGTAGCCCATGTAAAGCATAGGCGGATGCGCGACCATCGCCGGATCCTGCAGCAGCGGATTCAGGTCGCGTCCGTCAGGCGCCGCGGGGATCAGACGTATAAATGGATCCGACGTCAGCAGCATGAAGAGCAAGAAGCCCACACTGATCAAACCCATCACGCTGAGCACGCGCGCAATCGTTTCTTCGGGAAGATGACGGCTGAACAGGGTAACTGCCGCCGTCCAAACTCCCAGCATCAAAGTCCACAACAGCAAAGAACCTTCGTGTGAACCCCACGTCGCGGCCAGACGATAATGCAGCGGCAACTGCGAGTTTGAGTTAGTCGCTACATTCAATACCGAAAAGTCATTCGTTATGAACGAATACGCGAGGCAGCCAAACGCAATCGCCACAAAAATGAATTGCGCCTGACCGGCGGGCGCCGCTACCGCCATCCATGATCGATTCCCACGAGCGGCGCCGATCATGGGAATGCTCGCCTGCGTGAGCGCGAGCAATAGCGCGATGATTAAAGCGAATTGTCCTATCTCAGGAACCATAAAACCCCTAGTATTCCCTTTCGATCAAGGCTTCACGCCGCATAATGAAACCGACACGCAATAACGATCAATTCGGTGGCCGTTGTTTTATAAACAAGGCGGTGTTCGTCCGTAATCCTTCGCGACCAGCAGCCAGATAGATCACCCCTGAGCGGTTCGGGTTTGCCAATTCCTTCAAAAGGTGTACGGGTGGCGTCTCTTATTAGCAGGTTGATGCGTTTGAGCAACTTCCGATCGTGTTCCTGGATCCAGATATAGTCATTCCAAGCCGACTCGGTAAAAGCGATTTTCATGCATCGACCAATTCCTTCTCCTGGATCTGGCCAGCGTTCGCTTCCGCCAGGGACTTCCGGAGATGAGCCGCATTTGCGGGATTGGAGAGCAGATAAATCGTTTCCTTCCAGGAATTGAACTCGTCCAGCGAAATCAATACAACCTGTTCTCCCGTCTCCGTGCAAACAATCGCTGGTTCGGCGTCCGCGATCACTTGTTTAATTAATTGCTCCAGGTTCTGTTTTGCATCGTTCAGAGTTACTGCGTTCATAAGATATTCTCCCGGATCACCGAAACATATTGTACCCGATTTGCCGGGTGGCGTTCATGGATCTCAAAGTTCGCGCCTCATTTGTCTACCAACGTCTTGCTCGCTTCGTTCGCCGATCGCTTTGCCTTTTCGATCGATTGCGCTGCCTCCGGCGGCATGTAGTTCTCGTCGTGCTTTGCCAGCACTGATTCGGCGTAGAACACGCCATCATTACCGACGTGACCCTGGGCCACGCAGCCGCGCCCTTCCTTGAACAAGTCCGGAAGAATGCCCTTGTAAACCACGGGGATGTTGTTAACTGTGTCACTTACAGTGAAACGCACGGTTAGCCCGTCGTTGTCGCGCTTCAACGTACCCTTCTCGACCAGGCCGCCAATTCTAAAATTTCGCCCGACTGGCGCCTCTTTCGCAACCACCTGCGACGGACTGAAAAAAAAGACGAGGTTTTTTTGAAAAGCGTTGAGTACCAACGCGGCGGCGATCCCGAGACCAGCCACACCCAGACCAATAAACCCCATTCGTTTATGTCGCGTTTTCATTTCACTTTCCTACCGCCTTCCTGTTCGATGCGTTCGTTGCGGTTAGCGATTTCTTGCGTCGCAGCAAGAAGATCACTTCACCGCCCATAGCCAGCAGCGCCAGGCCATAAGAGCCCCAAACGTAGAAAGCGTAACCGCCCTGGGAAAAAAGCCTCGACCAGTTCATTGGTTTTAGGCCGTCAGTTCACTTAGCCAGGCGGCGTTCTGCTCCCTTTCAAGAATGATGCAACGTAGGCGCATCAGGACAACTGCAATTGAATAGAGCCAGCAGGCCGCCACCATGATCAGTAAGGCGTTCCGCATCGGAGGCGCCAACGTAGACTTCTTTACGAGTTTGATCGTAGCACCCTGGTGCAGGGTATTCCACCACTGCACAGAAAAGTAGATTATGGGAACGTTGATGACGCCCACCAGGGCCAACACCGCGCCAGCGCGATCGGCTCGTCGCGGATCGTCAATCGCCGCCTGCAACGAGATGAACCCGATGTAGAGAAACATAAGGATCAGCGTCGAGGTCATGCGCGCGTCCCACACCCACCAGGCGCCCCAGGTGGGCTTGCCCCACAATGAGCCGGTAACCAAAGAGAGAAAAGTAAACATTGCGCCGGTGAACGATAAAGACGTTGCCATCATCGATGACAGTCGAGCATTAAAGGCCCAGCCAACGCCTGCGTATAAAGCCATTAGTACATACAGAAAGGCGCGACAAAGAAACCCTCATAGACGCCCGCGACGAAAAGGATCGCGGCAGGAATGGCGAACCAGGGGATCATCTTTCCTGCGAGCGGATAAAAGTTCGCCGGCGAAGCGTATTTGTACCAGTTGATCTTTCGCTTACTCATTGATCAATCAGCCACAGAGGCACAGAGACACAGAGATAAATTAAGCTGACCGATAGAAGCAACAAACCGACGCGAAGATATATCCACGCACAAAGGTCGCGATGGCTCGCGTGGCCCTCTGTCTCGCTGTCCTGTCTTGCTCTGTTCCCTGTTTCATTCTTCCTCTGTGTCTCTGTGCCTCTGTGGCTTTCTTCCCTCACTCCAAAGATATACGCAGCCCGGCAGAAGTTGCCCACGGCGCGAACACCAAAGTCACGACGAGAAAAGCAGTCAGCAACTCAACATTCGCCAGCGGGCTCGTACCGGCGATGCTGGCGTCCACTGCCCCAGCGCCAAAGATCAGTACTGGGATGTACAGCGGCAACACCAGCAGGGAAATCAAAACCCCGCCACCGCGAAGCCCTAGTGTCAAGGCCGCACCGATCGAACCGATCAGACTCAAAATGGGCGTGCCAATCAGCAGCGATGCGAAAAGAACAAGCAGTGTGTCTTGCGACAGACCAAACTGTACTCCCAACAGCGGCGCAATCAAAACCAGTGGCACCTCCGACACCAGCCACTGGGCAAAAACCTTGCCAAGAACAATCAGGTAGAGCGGCTGCGGCGTTAAGAGCATCTGTTCCAGCGTGCCGTCCTGGAGATCGCTTGCAAAGAGCCGACCAAGGGAAAGCATTGAGGCCAAAAGCGCCGCCACCCATACCACGCCAGGCGCAATCGAGCGCAACAACTGCGTCTCTGGTCCGATGCCCAGCGGGAACAGGCTGACCACAATGACAAAGAAAAATAGCGTGGACAAAACATCCGCGCGCCGCCGCCACGCCAGGATAAGATCGCGCCAGACGACCCAGCCCAGCATTGATAAGGTCGACGGTTCGCTCACGATGCAAGTTCGAGCCGCTGAAACTTGCCAGAGCGCAAATTGAGTTCCTGGTGCGTTGCGATGATGGCCATCCCGCCGTTACTCAAGTGCTCCTCGATCACGCGCTTCACCAGCGTTACAGCAGCGGTGTCCAAAGAGGAGAGCACTTCGTCAAGGAGCCAGAGTGTCGTATTGCGGACCATGAGTCGTGCCAGTGCCACCCTGCGACGCTGACCTTCTGAAAGTAAGCGCGCAGGCAAGGTTTCGCGACCAGCGAGGCCCATTTTCTCGAGCACATCTGCCGCTTGTATGCGGTTAACCTCCACTCCACCGAGACCGCTCGACACCCGAAGATTCTCCATCGCGGTCAGCTCATCTTTCACACCGTTGCGATGGCCAATGTAGGTGATGCTTCGGAAATATTCCTCACCGAGTGAGCGAATGTTCCCACCTTGCCAGCGAATTTCACCTTCCGCCGGTGCCAACAACCCGCAGATGATGCGCAACAGGCTGGTCTTGCCGCTGCCATTTGGACCGGTCAACTGCACTAGTTGTCCGGGCTGCAAAGAGAAGTTTAGCTCGCTGAACAATCTGCGATCGCCGCGTACGCAGCCTAGATTCGTCGCTTTTAACATTGCCTGCTATCGCGAAATGAAATCGAATATGGATTGTTGACAATAAAATAATCAAGACCGGAATCCGCATGATAGCTGACGTGTGCGAGTTTGTCATGGCAAAGGCAACAGTAGTTAATCCGCTCGATTGGCTCGCCTGAACTGCTTCATGGAATACTCATTCGGGAGCTGTCGAATACCATGCATACTTTGCGCCGGTCCAGAAAATCAGGCCGGACCTGGCCGCGATTGTCTGTCGGATCGCGTCACCTCTGAGCGGTGGGAGTTTCTGTTTGTTCTTATTATTCAGCAGAGTCTTCGCCGACTGCGCCATCATCTCGGCACCGGCCCCATTTTTGAGCAGGAAGGTTTGTTTAGCTTCGAGATTGCGCCAGCCCTTCGGACCAACGCCATGAATTATTGCCAGAAGTGTGTCTCCCTTTTCTGCGTGAATTGGCTTGGCGGGAGGTTGCGACGGTGTCTTTTGTCCAGGGATGAAAACTTTTTTTGGATCTTCGAGAGTCCAGTTGGCAACCTCGCTATTTACTTCACCGAGCATGCCTTCGTTCGCCTTCACGATGACCGCGAGGTCTTCCGAGCCATCACCGTTGAAGTCGCCGATAACGAAGTTCGGCACACGCGCAGCATCCGCTGTTGCCACGTTTTCGAATACCCGCGCCACCGCTTCTTTGATTTCGTTTGGTTTGGGTGGGGAAATCGATGGCTCTTTCACTGTTTGGTTATTCGCCGGCTGCCCGGATTGAGAACTTTGGGGGGATGGCATCGCCGCAGTCGCGGCAGGCTGAGTGCGCGACTGCGTTTCAGCGTTTCTGGGCTGCTCCGGCGGCGTTGTACATCCAAACCAAGACGTTGTGACGGTTAATAAAATGCCAATTAGCGATGCCGTCATTCGCTCACGTGACATGACAATAACCCTCCAAAACACAGGACTCTATACAGAGAGCGGCCAATCTGTGACCAGACGAAAACAAGAGGAAAAAGTCAGCGAGGTTGACGGCGGAATCCGTCAACCCCACTGACGCGCAGAAGGGTTAAACCTGCCGCCAAGTCACAACGAGTTGAGGAACGTGACTAGCTGGTTCTTTTGCGTTGTGCTTAGCGCGCGATAATTGTTGATGACGCCGTTGGCCTCGTTCGCGTGGCGAAGGATGGCCTCGTTGCGCGTGTAATTCTCGCCATCATGCATCAATTCGTTGCGCGTGCGCACTCCCCAGAGCGGAGCCGTACGCAACTTGTTCTTCATGGTTTGGTCAAGTTGGCCGGTGTTGGGATTGTTAACTTGTGCGATACCATCGCCGGTTCCCACGTCGTGAAGCAGAAAGTCACTGAACGGGTGAATGATCTTGTTGCCAAGGGCAGGCGGTACTGTAAATGCCCCACCATTGATTAGGGTACCCGGAGGAGCGGTCGTCAGCGACTGTATGTGGCAGATGTCGCAGCCTACTGAGTGGAAAAGCGAAGCGCCAACTTGCGCATCATTGGTAGCTGCCAACCTGGCGTCGCGCGAAGGCGCTTTCGTCGCTCTCATGAATCGAGCGAAAGCGTCAATGTCGTTGTCTGGGTCCTCGCCACAGACCACGTTGGGGTTGTTATTGCAGCGTGTGGTGTCGGGAACATCGTCACACAAGGTTGTAACTTCGCTGGTGTTGAACCTGTTGGTTATACCCATCTCGTTCAGGTAAGCTCCGCTTGCAAACGTGAGCAAACTGGCATCCTGATCTTTCCAGCCGAAGCGGCCTATACGAAGAGCATTGTTTGCTTCAGCCACCGGTACAAAAGTTACCTGGCCCTTCATACCGTTAGGCTGGCCATTGGGAATGTTCTGGAGCGTGGTGTTCGAGATAGATTCGACGAAGCCAAGACCCAGCAAGTTGGTGGTCATGCGCCGCGTGCGAACAGTCTCGGCGCCAGGCACCCGTTCCTGGGCCTGTTCGTTCGGGTGATTGTAAATGATCTGACCGAACGTTGGGGAAGTCGAATCGTTGTCGGTTACCACGCCCGGGCACGTCGCTCGCTGATTAATGAGCGACCGGTTGGCAATAGTTATTCCGCCAGGTAAGCCGCCGCCATCGTTGATAGTGAGCGTAGCCGGTACGAAGTTACCCGAGGAATCGTTGTGACCAGCCCGGAGTTCCGAGATCTGGCTGATTCCGCCGGTGACCGGGTTTTGGTGACATTCGGCGCAGGACTGAGCATTATAGACAGGACCCAAGCCCTTCTTGACATCGTCCCGCTCTTCAAAGGTTGCTCTGTCACCGTCATGCGTAGCCTGAGTAACAAAGGTTGAATCATTGGTTAGCGTGTCCATGCCGGTGGGAGCTTCACTTGTTGACTGACTTGCGACGGATCTCGACAGCCACATTGGCACTGCGAGCGCCGCTGCGCACAAGAATAGCGCGAAAACCTTTACGACTTTCGTCATTTGAGTCTTACCTCCTTGGAGTCTTGGAACGCACTTTCGTGCAGGAGAAAACGGCAATTTGCCTATCGGCAAGCTGCAGATATTCCTTGAACCCCGGGAACCCGCTTTAAACCTTGAATGTTCGTAAAACCGGGCCGAAAACAGATTGGTTACTGCCTATCTGATCACAGCCGGGTATGGTTGGAAAACAACGCTGGGCAAGAACTGTCGGGAGATTATCGGGAGGTGGGGAGACTCTATTCCTGTCGGTCACGAATGTCAATAAAAATTTTTTGAAAGAATTCGGGTAGATTGAAGGGCAGGAACCGAACGCGGCGTCGAGCCTTGCCCCTACCCACCTTTTCAGTTAAAAGAGTTCATCGAATTATGACGAAATCGAATTCCTCTGTAGGCCGCAATCGTTCTGCCGCAACGATAAGCTCTCAAAAGCGGAGCTCGCGCGAAAGGCTTCTCAACAAGTATTCCTAGTCTATGGCAAGGAATAATAAGAAATCTGAAACTACTGCGGCGGAACGCGACGCGTGCGTGATGCAGCTCTGCGAACAGCTCCTCGAGATCGAGCAGCGGCTGATTCCTACTGGCCTGCACGTATTTGGTCGCGCGTCGGAGCTACAGGAAAAGGCAGACCTGCTGCGCATGGTCGCATCGTTCGATAGGCCGGAGCACGGCGCACGCGCATTACCGAAGCTGGTTGCGGAAGGGCTGGGCATCGATGGCTACGATGGGTTGCTTCACGAGACATCTGCAAATGAGGCGACGGAGCTAATCGATCCAATCGTCTCAGAAGCGATTCGGCGGTTTTGCGAAGAGCCCTCCCTCACCGCCCCAACCCAGCCGGGCTGCCCGTCTGAGGACCCCGGTGTCGGGCTAATGCCCCTCAGCAGTGCGGGCGCAGCCGCTGATTGGTTGAATTCAAGAGCCGGCGTCCATCCTGAAAAATCGCTTCCCATCTTTTTGCTGCTCGCAAAAATCGCTGAACAACTTGATTCCAATAACGAGATTGAGTCGCTGATGCGCGCGCTGCGCGGCGAGTACATCGAGCCCGGCCCGGGAGCCGACATAGTTCAGAACCCGCTCGTCCTTCCAACGGGCCGCAACACCCACGCGGTCAATCCTTATTCAGTTCCTTCGCAAATGGCCTTTGCTCGCGCAGAACTCGCCGCGGAGGCTTTGCTTCGTCGTTACCGGGACGAACATGGCCGCTATCCCTGCACCCTGGCCCTCGTACTTTGGGGTTTGGACAACATCAAGACGCAAGGCGAAGGCGTGGCTCAGGCGCTTCATTTACTCGGCGTGCGCCCCGTTCGTGATGCGCTAAATCGCGCCACTGAAATCGAAGTAGTTCCCCTGGAAGAACTAAAGCGCCCGCGTATCGACGTCGTAATGACGGTGTCGGGCATCTTCCGCGATCTGTTTGCGCCGACTATGGCGTTACTCGATAAGGCCGTTCGGCGAGTTGCGACGCTCGATGAACCGTTTGATATGAATTACGTGCGGCGCAACGTCTCTGAAAGAACGGATGCGGGCGCTTCGGAGTTTGACGATGCAGTTACGCGCGTCTTTTCAAACGCGCCGGGTAACTACGGCGCGAATGTAAATTTCATGGTGATGGATTCGGTTTGGGAAAGCGACGAGACGCTCGGTGACCTTTTTGTTACGCGCAAGTGCTTTGCGTATACGCGCGACTCAAAGGGACACAGCATTGAAGGTCGCGAAGCGCGGCACTTGATGGATCATGCGCTGTCAAGGGTTGAAGCAACATACCAGAACATTGACTCGTTCGAGGTCGGCATTACCGACGTCGATCATTACTTCGAGTATCTGGGCGGAATTTCCAAAGCGGTTGAAATGCGCGCTAAATCTCGTCCCGCGATCTATTTGTCTGATTCGCTTTCGCCGCAGACGAAGATTCGATCGTTGGAAGAGACGGTTCGGCTTGAGACGCGCGCGAAGACTCTGAATCCAAAATGGTACGAAGGGATGTTGAAGCACGGCTTTCGCGGCGTCGCGGAGATCGAGAATCATGTGGCGAACACGTTTGGCTGGAGCGCGACGGCGGATGCTGTCGACCCCTGGATCTACACCGATATCGTCAAGACTTTCTTGTTGGATGAAATGATGTTCAAGCGGTTATGCGAATTGAATCCGCATTCCGTATGCTCGCTCACGAAGCGTCTCCTCGAGGCGCACGATCGCGGATACTGGAATCCCGACGAGGAGATATTGGAAAAGTTGCGCGATCGTGTAGACAGCCTCCAGCATCAGCTTGCGAACTAAGGTGAACGTAACCTTCTTTTACGTCGGATCAAGCCTGCTCGCGCCGCTCCGGAATGCGGAGCGGGAGATCAATCGCGCGTACGCGCTCGATCTGCGTATTGCGACATACAACTTCGGCGCAGTGTTGAACGAAGACCAGTGGCACACCGTTGAAGCTGATCTGAGCGAGGCGGACATCGTTTTCGTCATTCACGTAATGGATGGTGAGAACGCTGCCCGATTGTTGCCTGCTCTTGAGAAATACCGCTCAAGGCATCGTGCGGTGATCGTTATCAACTGCATGCCGGACCTGATGCGCCAGACGCGCATGGGTGGGTTGGATCTTGGGCGTCTGTTAGGTAAAGATATTTCACGCAAAGGCGCAAAGACGCAAAGCGAGCCCGCACGTTTGCTGAGCACCGTCGGCTCGTGGGTAGGACGGCAGGCGCGTGGGGGCAATGGGCAGAAAAACGGGCACGGCCGTCAGTATCTGAAGCTCGTAGATCGCTTACCGGGCATCCTCAGGTTTGTGCCCTCGGCCGGAGCCTTGCGCGACGTCAAGAACTATCTCTATGTCTTCTGCTATTTCCTTCAGCCCACCCCAGCAAACATTCGCTCGATGGTGCTTTATGCGGTGAAACACTACGTGCCTGACGAAAAGCTGAAGCGCGTCAGAATTCCCACACCGGAGAAGATGCCGTCGGTCGCAATCTATCATCCCGACGCAACCAGGATGTTCGAATCATTCACGGCTTACCAGAAGTGGTACACAAGACAAAGTCTCAGGTCTCAAGTTTCAACTCTCAAGTCAGCAAAAAGAACTCTCGATTCGGAGTCGACGATCGGATTGCTCTTGATGCGGCCGCAAGTCGTAAGCAAGACAACCAAACACTACGACCAACTAATCCGCGCTATTGAATCCGAAGGGCTTAATGTGATCCCAGTGCTCTCAACCTTGATGGACAACCGAGAAGCGTGCGAGAAGTTCTTTTTAGACGATGGACGACAGACGACGGACGATAAGAGCAAAGGGCCAAGTGCAAAGGGCAAAACAAAGACTACTGACAACGGACTACGGACCACGAACAACCATCGTCCATCGTCTATCGTCCATGATCGGCGTCCGCGCGTCAGCCAGATCGTTTCGCTTACCGGTTTCAGTTTTGTTGGCGGGCCGGCGATGAATGACAGCGAGGCGGCAACAGAGTTTCTGCAGGATTTAAATCGCCCATATCGCTCGGCGGTCAGTCTTGAGATGCAAACGATCGAATCCTGGCTGGGTTCTCAGACTGGATTGAATCCGGTGCAGATGGGCATGCAGATCGCCATTCCAGAGATCGACGGCGCGACGGAACCGTTTGTCTATGGCGGGATCCCCGGCAGAGGCGTCGAGCCAGTTCCGCTCGAGGATCGCTGTGCGCGATTCGCGAAGCGGCTCAAGCGCTGGAATCGTTTGCGCACCGAGCCACGTGATCAGCTTAAGCTTGGTTTGGTGCTTTATTGTTTTCCGCCGACCAAAGGAAACATCGGCACGGCTGCGGACCTGGATGTATTTCCGAGTCTCTGGTCCACGCTGAATCGATTGAAGGCGGACGGATATAGAGTCGAGGCGCCGGCTTCATCCGATGAACTGCGCGAGTTGCTGCTTGGCGGCCGCTCTGAAATGTTTGGCGCGACGGCGAACATTGCCTATCGCATGAACTCCGATGAGTACGGGAAGCTCTGCCCCTACGTCGAAGAGATTGAACGCGACTGGGGCGCTGCGCCGGGTCGCATTAACAGCTTCTGCAACGATCTACTGATTTACGGGTTACAGCTCGGGAATGTTTTCCTCGGGGTGCAACCCACGTTTGGTTATGAAGGCGATCCGATGCGGCTGATGATGGCCCGGAGCGGCGCGCCTCACCACGGCTTCATGGCGTTCTACACCTACCTGTCGCAAGTTTTTCAGGCCGATGCGCTGGTGCATGTCGGCACACATGGAGCGACGGAATTTATGCCGGGCAAACAAGTCGGGTTGTCGGGTGAATGTTGGCCTGACCGGTTAATCGGCGAGTTGCCGAACATCTACCTCTACAGCGTAAACAATCCGTCGGAAGGTTCGATCGCCAAAAGACGCTCATATGCCGAGCTGATTTCGTATCTCACACCGCCGATCGAGAATGCCGGACTCTACAGGAATTTAGCAACACTAAAGGATCTGGTCATGGCCTATCGGCAGACCACAGATGAAGATGAAAGGGAGAGGTTGTTTGAATTGATCGACGGGTACAGCGGCACCCTAAACTTCGCCTCTGAAGGACAACTGCGGTCCATGACTAAGCGCTATTCTTAACCTATTGCTCGATCACTTTCTGCCTGAACTCGTCAGGGTTCACTCTATGCCTGAATGCCTCGACACCATTAACGGTAATTACAGGTACGTCATTCTGGTAGCGTTCCAATAATTCAGCATCGGTTTCAATGTTTATTTCATTCAGCGTGTATTCACCCACGCAGCAAGCGGCGTGCATCGCTTCTTTGGCCTCTTCACAGAGATGGCAGCCGGGCCGGGTGTAGATAACAACACGGGACTTTGACAAGCCAACTCTCCTGATAGATTAACTGGTTAAACTTGAATGCGAATCCTATCAAACAGCCGTTGCTGTTGCTACTCGCCCAACGCAAGCAATTGCGAAAGAGTGCGCACTGGATATTGCTTAACTCGAGTTGCGTCGCTCTTGCGGCCTTGGCACATGTTTGAAGACTCCTTGCCAGCAACTCTGAAAAAAGGTTATAAATAGCCCTACCGAGCCATGTTATCGTTATTTGGGCACGGCGCTCTTAATGTTTAAGAACATAAGGCGGTTCAATTGGCAGAGAGCGATCCCTGCGCTGCGGGGAGTTGTATAGTTCACTCTCTACTAGTGGTCGAAGTGTACCTAGACGACTGAACACCTTCTTGAAAATGCCAGCTTGATGGAGAAATTGCGTATTGGATAGTCAACCGAAAACAGATCTATCCGCCGAAGTTGCGACCCAGGAGCAGCAGTTGGCTGTTGCGCCTGCTCCGGCGCCGAAGGCTGCCGCAAAAACACCTGCCGCAAAACCTGCGGGCGCGATCGTCGAGAGCACGCCTGACTCGCAGGTAAACAAAATGCGGCGCCGGATCGTCTGGGCCAGCATAGCCGGTTTTCTGACTACTTGCTTCCTGATGTTTCTGCGGTTCTTTCTGCCGCGCTCGATTCAGGAGCCTTCCACGGTTTTCAAGATCGGTTTTCCCAGCGATTACGCGTTGGGCGTGGATACGAAGTGGCAGCAGCAGTATCGCATCTGGGTAGACAAGACCTCCGATCGGTTGTTTGTGATTTACGCGCGCTGCACGCATCTGGGTTGTACACCTGACTGGAAGGCGAGCGAGAACAAGTTTAAGTGTCCGTGTCACGGCAGCGGTTACGACAGCGAAGGCATTAACTTTGAAGGGCCGGCGCCGCGCCCGATGGATCGCGCGCACGTCGAGATCGATCCCGAAGGACAGGTTGTCGTTGACACGAACCGGCTTTTCAAATGGCCCAAGGGCGAAACGAGTGAATTCGACAAGGAAAATGCTTATATCCCGCTTTAAAAAATTGACGGTAGGGGCGGACCGGAGTGTCCGCCCTGGGCGTAGACACACGTGCGCCCCTACGAAATCGAACGACCGAAGATAAGAAGAGATGGACGAAAGTTCGGACCAGAAAGAAACGAAGCAATTGACCCAAGGCGAGAAGACCGACACTGGTCTCGTCGGGCGTCTGCGTGAAGGTGGATCCGCTCTTAAAGATCGCGCTGTTGAAGAGGCCAAGACTTACAAGGATCCCCAAGACACGCAGCTTTGGAAATCGATCTTTCGTGTCTCGCACGATCGTTCTGACCCGCGTAATCGCTCGCTCGCAATTCTCTCCAACGTCTTCCTTCATCTTCATCCGGCGAAGATCAATCGCGATGCGGTGCGCTACAGGTTTACCTGGGGCATGGGCGGGATCACGTTTTATTTGTTTGTCGTGTTGACTTTCACCGGCGTGCTCCTGATGTTTTACTACCATCCGCAGAAGGTCCTGGCGTTTCGCGACATCCTTTATCTCGAACACGACGTTCCGTTTGGCAAGCTGCTCCGGAACATGCACCGCTGGGCCGCGCACCTGATGGTGATCACGACGTGGCTGCACATGTTTCGCGTGGTACTGACAGGTTCATACAAGAGGCCGCGCGAGTTTAACTGGTGCGTGGGCGTCGTCTTGCTGGTCCTGACGTTGCTACTCTCGTTTACTGGTTATTTGTTGCCGGATGATCAACTTGGGTTTTGGGCCGTCACTGTCGGAACGAACATGGCGCGCGCCACGCCGATGTTTGGCCACGAAGGACCATTCGGCCCGCAACTGGGAATGACTCCCTTCAATGACGTTCGTTTCGGATTGCTGGGCGGCTCGATTGTAGATTCGAATGCGTTGTTGCGCTCCTACATCTGGCATTGCATCGGCATACCATTGGTCGCATCGATCTTTATGGCGGTTCACTTCTGGCGCATACGCAAGGACGGCGGCATCTCCGGACCCGCGCCGGTGGTGCTCGAATCCGAGATGAAGGCGGTAAAGAAAAAATAGGGCATTGCCGATTTCCAATTGCCGATTTCCGATTGGCATTAGCACACGTGAATCGGATAGATCGAAAATTGGAAATTGGCAATCGGCAATTGGCAATCCTATGGACTGGCATCAACTCTGGACAATAGCTTCGGCGCCTGACAACGTGCCTATCGTGGCGATGCTTTTCCTGGTGCCTTTCTTCACCTGGCTTGGTATCCGGCAAGCGCGCGCCAACGATCGTTTGATCGAGCAACTCGAAGGCGATGCGAAACTAGCGAAGACGCATCATCGCAAGGTCGAGCCGTGGCGTCCGGGCTGGGCGAAAGACCTGCACGTGTGGCCTTACCTGGTCCGCATCGAATTTCTCGCCACACTGATTGTCACGGTCATCCTGTTTGTCTGGTCCATCACGCTCAACGCTCCGCTCGAAGAACCTTCCAATCCGAATCTAACCATGAACCCCTCGAAAGCGCCTTGGTACTTCCTGGGTTTGCAGGAGATGCTCGTCTATTTCGATCCCTGGATTGCGGGCGTCGTAATGCCCTCGATCATCATGATCGGATTGATGGTTTTTCCATACGTTGATTCGAATCCGCTCGGCAACGGCTATTACACGATCAAGCAAAGGCGGTTTGCGGTCGGGATGTTTGGGTGGGGCTTCTTAATGTGGATTTCGCTGATCTTTATCGGCACGTTTATTCGCGGGCCCGGTTGGATCTGGTTTTGGCCGGGACAGACGTGGGACCACAACGCAGTAGTATTTGATAAGAACGTTGACTTGCACGACTTCATTGCCACCAGCCGCATCGGAAAGCTCTTGCACTTAGGGTTCCTCTCAACCTATCCGTGGAAGGCGATCTTTGGTTTGCTGGTTGTCGGTGGTTTCTATGTTCTCGGCGCGCTCTTTTTCCACTGGCTGATGACGGTCGATTTTCGAAAGATTAGATTTCGACCTCTCACCCTCTTCCCGAAGAAGCAGTTTGAGCAAAATATTTTGGCCAGAACCAGCGTTTTGCAGTATCTGACTTTTCAAATTTTTGCAGTCAGCGTTCTGTTGGCCTTGCCCGTAAAGCTTATTCTAAGGCTGACGCTGACGATCAAGTATGTTTGGGTAACCCCCTGGTTCAACATTTGACGGGCGCGGAGGAACGATTTACTAGTGGCCGATTCTCCTGAAACTGCTGATGCGTTAATAAAACGAGAGCCGGAGGTCCCGGCGCCGGACCCGATCGTGAGCCGCTCTACCAGCGGCGCCATGCTCATCTCCGCGATCCTGTTGACGGTTTCGCTCGCCTGGGCCTTGTACGATGAATCCTACGGTCAGCGTCCCTGGAAAAGCATGCAGCGCGAATTCGTCGCGCGCTACGGTCGCTACCTCGACAGCATCAAGAAGCAGGCGGGACAGACTGAGAAGGAGATAAAAGAAAGCCCTGAATACCAGGCGCTGGATGAGCAGGCGAAAGCGGCGCGGGCCAAGGTGAAGCCCGAGATCGATCAAATCGATGCCGAAGTTAGGCAGGTGCAGGTAAAGCTCGATGCGGTAACGGAGCCTTTTCAAAACCAACGTGGCCGCTTGACGGTCATCAGCTATAACGTCGAGCAGGCCAGCGGACGGGCCAAGGAGAAATATAAGAAACAGGCTGAAGACAAGCGAAAAGAGATTGTCGAGGTCGAGATGCCCGCGGAAGACGGTTCGGCGAAAAAGACCATCGTCAAGATGAATTACCAGGCGCTCGAGACAACTTACAACGATCTGCGCGAGCAAAAAGCGGAGAAGCTGGGTCACAAAGCGGATCTGCTCAAAGAGCCGTCGGAACTCGAGAAAAAGCGCGATGATTATCTAAAGAATCACCTTGCCATCTTAACACCGAGCCAGATTGACAGCGTCAAACGCGGGCTGAAGAGCTTCGACTATTCCATCCTCGGCCACCAGGTCAGTGTCAATGAATACAACATCGTCGATCGCTGCGAAGTATGCCATCTCGGCGTTCTGGCGCCGCTGAACATCAAAGCCGAAGACATGGCGCCCGGCGGTCCAGGCAAGACGCCCGATAGCATTGCGCGCGCCTTTGTCAGCCACCCGGATAAAGAGTTGCTTGAGATTCACAAACCAGATCGCTTCGGTTGTTCGAGCTGCCATTGGGGCAACGGCCGCGCGACAACGAGTGAATTGAAAGGGCACGGCCTGAACAAGTTTTGGCTCTGGCCGATGTTCGAGAAAGAGAACACCGAAGCGGGTTGCCAGCAGTGCCACCAGAAAGATCGCGTGACGCAAGGGGCTGAGACGCTGAATCTGGGTCGCGATCTCTTCTATCAACGCGGCTGCATGGGCTGCCATCGCTACGAAGGTTTCGATCGCGAGACAGACGCGCTGACTAATACCCGGCAAACAATTAGCCAGCTCGAGGATCAGATTACGGCCAACCAGAAGCAGATGCGACAGGATGAAAATCCGCCGGAAGGAACCAGCGACGAGGATGTGCGCAAGATGCTCGCCCATTCGGAATCGCTTAAGGTCGCCAGCAGCCTCTTGGCCGCGCGCATCGATCAGATGAATTTGCAGGCCAAGTATCTGATGCAGGACCAGAAGAAGATCGGGCCAAACTTAAAAGATGTGCGACTCAAACTGCGCAAGGAGTGGGTTCCCGTCTGGTTGAAAGATCCGCAGGCGTTCCGCAAGGGAACGAAGATGCCGACGTTCTGGCGTTTCTCAATTGACCGTAACGGCGATGATGAAATCAAAGCGATCTCTGCTTACTTGTGGCAATCCGGCTTTGAAGGCCACGTGCCGGATCAGCAAAAGGGGAATGCCGGCGCGGGTAAGGAACTGTTTGAGTCTAAGGGCTGTCTCGCCTGTCACTCTATCGGCGCCGACGATAACAAGATTGGCGGGACGTTCGCCGCGAATCTCACGAAGGTCGGCGAGAAGGCCAACTTCGAATACATCGTCCGCTGGATTTACAATCCGCGCGAGCGTTGGGCGCCTTACTGCCCGAAGCACAAGCGCGACCTGACGCCCGAAGATTACGCCAAGGCTGGTAAACCGTTCGTGTTCGACACCGAGTTGCACTCGAAGTGCCCGATTGATGGCGCTGAGCTGCAGGTGCAGAACATGACGGTGATGCCCAACTTTCGCTTAAGTGAAACGGAAGCGCGCGACGTCGCCACGTATCTTTTCTCGCTTTCGTCGCCGCCTTCTTACGAGAGCGCGTCGTTCATGGACGATCCAAATTTGAAGGAGCCGGGCCGGCAGTTGATCAAGCAGTTCGGCTGCGCCGGCTGTCACGAGATCAAAGGCTTCGAAGACGAGCAGCGAATCGGCAAAGAGTTGACGGTTGAAGGCGCGACGCCGATAGAGCGTTTGGATTTTGCGCTGCTCACGCAGAAGGCGGAGCAGGGCGACGATCCACTGAACCTGCACCCGCAAAAGAAAGAGAAGGAGTGGTACAGCCACAAAGGATTCTTCGAGCACAAGCTGGCTGATCCCTCAATATATGATCAGGGCAAAGAGAAGGACCCGAAGGATCGTCTGCGTATGCCCAATCTCAATCTACCGGCTGACTGGCGCAATGCGTTGACGACGTTCCTGCTGGGCAGCGTCGGCTCTGAAGGCGCGAACGTGCCCAAGACGCTCTTCTACGATCCACAGGATCAGCGGCGCCAGGATATTCAGAATGGTTGGTGGGTCGTAAAGAAATACAATTGTATGGGCTGTCACGCGCTTCAGGTCGGCCAGCGCTCGGTGCTGATGGATTTGCCGCAGTATCAAACGCAGGATGGGAAAGATCTGTTGCCGCCGCGCTTGACCAGCGAGGGCGCGCGCGTCGATCCAAATTGGTTGCTGCGTTTCCTGCACGATCCATCACTGAGTGAGAGTCAGCCGACAGTGACCGCTGCGCCTGGCGAAAAGAACGCTACGCCCGCGAAAGGTGCAAACCCGGATCAGATTGCCGGACGATTGATGCCGCAACCTGGGCAGGACCGCAATGGTGTGCGACCTTACTTGAAAGTGCGTATGCCGACTTTCAATTTCTCGTCCAACGAGTTGCAAATGTTGGTGCGCTTCTTTATGGCCTTATCAGGCCAGCAGCAACCCTACATCAAGGAGCAGCTCGAGCCGCTTACGGATCAGGAGCGTCTGATTGCACGCGCGATGTTTACCTCCGGCACACCGTGCTTGAAGTGTCACGTCACTGGCGATCCGGTGCACGACGCAAAGGCCATTGCGCCGAACTTTCTGCTTGCCGGCCAACGCTTGAAACCCGAATGGACCTTACGCTGGTTGCCGGCCCCATCGGCAATCAGTCCGGGTGTCGGAATGCCCGACGGGTTGTTCAAGAAAGAAGGCGACCGCTGGGTAGTGGGAATTCCAAACCCACCCAAGGACGTGAGCGATTATCAGAAGGACCACGCGATGTTGCTCGTGCGTTATATGTTCTTGATGACGCCTGACGAGCAAAAGCGTCTACTCGCGACTTCGCCGACGCCGCCGGCCGCGGCCCCTTCGCAGGGCGCGAATCTGAATAAGCCAAAGACTAACGGACAGACCGGATGGTACAAATCGCAGAAGGACGAGCGCGGTGGAATAATAGCGCTGGTTCGGCCGAATGCGCGCGCGCCCGCGAAGCGGCTGCGGCGCGCCGGCGCGGGTGACTAACGTCTTAGCCCGCGTCTTTGAGTAGTTGAACGGAAGTTATCTTCAATTGGAGGAATTGATTTTATGTTTACCAAAAGTACGAGGTCGTGGTTGGCGCTGAGCGTTTTGCTTTCGCTGTTTGCGCTAGGCTCTGCTTGCAACAAGAATCCGGAGGGCCCGACACCGTCAGACGGCAAAACTCGCGAGGTTTATAAGCCGACCGGGGACGAGGGAACCGTCACTGGCAAGATCGCCTACGTGGGAACACCGCCAGCGCCGGTTAAAATCGACACGTCGCAGGACCCGGTTTGCGGCAAGAAGAATCCAAACCTCGAAAGCGAAGACAATGTTGTGAAAGACGGCAAGCTGGCCAACGTGTTCGTCTATATCAAAGATGGCACCACAGCCGACGGGAAGAAGTTTTCCGATCTGGGTTGGGAAGTCTCGTCAGAACCAGTGACCCTGGATCAGAACGGCTGTCACTATCGGCCGCACGTTCTGGGCATTCAAGCCACGCAGCAACTGAAGATCACCAACAGCGATCCGACGCAGCACAATATTCACTTTACGCCGCAGAACAATCCCGAATGGAATCAGTCTCAAATGAACGGCGCTCCCGCGATGATGCACGACTTTAAGGTTACTGAGGTTTTGGTGCCAACGAAGTGCAATCAGCATCCATGGATGCGGGCCTACATCGGTGTCTTGAGACACAGGCTGTTTGCGGTGAGCAAGGAAGACGGCTCGTTTGAGATCAAGGGCGTACCGCCGGGAACTTACACAGTTGCCGCCTGGCACGAGGGTGGAGCAAAGGGGACTGAGCAAACGAAGCAGGTAACGATTTCGGCGAAAGGAAGCGCCACTGCTGATTTCTCGTTTGGCAGCGCGACTGCTTCCGCCCAGGAGCCTTCGCTTAAGATGATGCCGGCGCTGGAAGTGCCGATGCTTGGCAGACCGTGAAAGGGATTTTTGATTTTTGATTGGTGATTTGCGACTTCTGAACGAGCGGTGATATAAAGATCGCTGAGCTTTTTCGATCGCAAATCTAAAATCTGAAATCTAAATATGCATAGGGGACTCCACCGTTATAGTCTGTTCGTGACGGGTGCGACCTTCTTTCTGATCATCGCGGGCGCGCTCGTCACGAGCCATGATGCGGGATTGGCGGTGCCGGATTGGCCGCTGTCTTTCGGCAAATTTTTTCCGAAGATGGACGGCAATGTCTTTTGGGAGCATGGTCACCGGATGGTGGCCACGACGGTCGGAGTTTTGACAATCGGTTTGGCGATCTATCTATATCGAACCGAACGGCGAACCTGGATGCATCGCCTGGGGCTGGTCGCGCTCGGCGGCGTAATTGCGCAGGGTCTACTCGGCGGATTAACCGTGAAACTGATGTTGCCGCTGGCGGTTTCGGCGGCGCACGCGACGCTGGCCCAACTCTTTTTCTGTACCGTCGTGAGTCTTTCAGTCTTTACTTCTTTGAGTTGGAACGAAACGCGCGCGACGTACGAAGAGAAGGGCAATCTGCCGCTGCGTTATCTTTGTCTTGCCGCGGCCGTAACGATCTTTTTGCAATTGATATTGGGCGCGACGCTGCGACATTCAGCTACGTGGGACCAGTCGCTGCCGACGGATCTCGTTCTTGCACACGTCGGTGGCGCAGCGGCGGTAACGATTATTCTGGGGGCCGCGGCGATCGCAACTTTGCGCAGGCACGGTAGCGAAAAATATTTGACGCGGCCAGCGTTGATTGCGATCGGGCTGCTGGCAGTGCAATTACTCCTGGGCGTGGTGGCTTACATTACGCGGCTAGGATCGCCCTACGGTCCACAGCCGCGGAATCCGATGATTATCATGACCGTTGCGCACGTGGCTTGTGGTGCTCTGGTTTTCGCAGCGACAATTGTGCTCACGCTGAGGGCTTTCAAAGTTTTGCGCGCACGCAGCGCCGCGATTGAATTCGCCGCGGCCTAGACGAACTGGCATCTATGAAAGAGTTTGCTATCGAACTGAATAGCGGAGTAGCCGAGTTGGCCGTCGTGCGCCTCAGCGCGCGCGAGCGCCTGGCTGCCTATTTGGAGCTAACCAAACCGCGCATCACATCTTTGATTGTTCTCACCTCCGCCGCGGGTTTCTGTCTCGCCAGCCGCAGCGTCGACTACGTCGCGCTGCTGAGCGCGATGACCGGCATCGCGCTGTTGTCATCCGGCATCGCGACGCTCAATCAATATATGGAGCGCGACCTTGACGGTCTTATGCGGCGCACGGCTGACCGACCACTACCGTCAGGAAAACTCGCGCCGTGGGAAGCATTGTGGTTTGGGGTAGGCCTGACCGTGCTCGCTGAAGTCTATCTGGCCATGCTGGTAAATCCGTTGACGGCGCTGCTCGGGCTCTTCGTAATCGCCGGCTATCTTTTCGGCTATACACCGCTGAAGACGAGAACGTCCCTTTCAACCATGGTGGGCGCTTTTCCCGGTGCGGTGCCACCGTTGATTGGCTGGACTGCGGCGCGCGGCGAGCTCAGCGTCGAAGCGTGGGTGCTTTTCGCCATTCTTTTCCTTTGGCAGTTTCCGCACTTTCTGGCGATCGCCTGGATGTATCGTGAAGATTACGGCCGTGCGGGAATTCTGATGTTGCCCGTAGTCGAGCCTGAAGGTCGCGTTGCTGGCCAACAGATTGTTGCCTATACGTTGATGCTCTTGCCGGTCAGCCTGCTGCCGACCGCGCTTGGAATTTCGGGCAAAGTTTATTTCTACGGCGCGATTGTGCTTGGGTTATTGTTTCTTTACAGCAGCATTCGCGCTGCCTTTTCACAATCGCGGCAGCAGGCCCGGAGGCTGTTGTTGGCTTCGGTGCTCTATCTGCCGCTTTTGTTTATCTTGATGGTCTTGAATCGGTGAGTAGTCCGACAAACTTCAGTTTGTCGAAAAGCATGTTCACCAAAGTCTGTTGAAGAATTAATTCATGACGCGACAAACTGAAGTTTGTCGAACAGGAGACATAACTGATGGGACGCGCTCTGGCGGTGATTATCTGGATCCTGACGCTACTGTCAGTGATTCTGTTTGTCAGCAAGAAGTGGTGGTTTCCTCAAGGCATTTCCGCGCACGCGCCGGCACTCGACCGGCAGTTCATGATCACGCTCGTAGTGGTGGGCATCGCTTTCGCCGCCGCGCAGATTGGCCTCGGCTGGACGGTTTGGAAGTACCGCGACGCCTCCAATCGACCAGCCGCTACTTACACGCATGGCAGTAGCCGGCTGGAAGTGGTCTGGACAGTGATCACGGCCGTCGTTTTTGTCGGCCTCGCGGTGATGGGCCAGAGCGTATGGGCCTCCCTGCGGTTCAATGCAGCGCCGGCAGGCTCGTATCAGATTGAAGTCGTAGCCCAGCAGTTTGAATGGAACTTTCACTATCCGGGAAAAGATAAGTTATTTGGCCGCACCGAACCGGAACTGATCGATGAAGCCACGCAGAATTCTATCGGACTCGATGTCAGTGATCCCAATGCGCGCGATGATCAAGTTGGCAAACTGCTCGCGGTTCCCGTCGGGCGTCCGGTCGAATTGATTCTGCGGTCGAAAGACGTCATTCACAGCTTTTGGGTGCCGCCACTGCGATTCAAGCAGGACCTGGTGCCGGGCATGGCGATTCACGTCCATTTTACGGCTAATAAAGTCGGCAAATACGAACTTGCCTGCGCGGAATTGTGCGGGCAGCTTCACTTCAACATGAAGAGCGTGATGCTGGTTCTTCCCGAAGATGAGTTTCGCGCCTTGACTGAAATGGCGCCGGGAAAGCCGTTCATCGATCGGATCACTGAATTGCGCGACAAGTACAAACTGCCTGAAGAACAATAGAGAATGTAAGAGAGTTATCACCGACGACAAGGAGATACGAAATGTCAGATGGAACGCACGACGCAGTGCACCGGCACGAGCCGCCGAAAGGTTTCATACGCAAGTACATCTTTAGTCTCGATCACAAAGTGATCGGTATCCAGTACATCCTGCTCGCCCTGGTGGCGGTGTTGGTCGGGATGGTCATGTCGGTGTTGATGCGCTTGAAACTCTCGTGGCCGGGGACCAGTTGGCCGATCCTCGGCTCGCTGTTTCCGGCGGGCGCGCCCGGTGGCGTAATGGGGCCCGAGTTTTATCTGTCGCTGCTGACGATGCACGGAACGATCATGGTCTTTTTCGTATTGACCACGGCGCCGCAGGGTGGCTTCGGGAACTACTTTCTCCCGATCCAGATCGGCGCGGATGACATGGCGTTTCCGGTTCTGAACATGATGTCGTTCTGGGTTACGGGTGTTGGCTTTGTCGTGCTGCTGGCGGCGATCTTCTTTTCCGGCTCGAGCGCAACCGTCGGACCGATAGGAGGATGGACCGGTTACGCACCGCTCAGCGCCTTGGGGCAGATTGCCGGACCGGGCCAGGGCATGGGCATGAACCTTTGGATAATCAGCATCGCGATCTTCTGCGTTGGTTCACTGCTGGGCGCGCTCAATTTCATTACGACGCTGCTGAATATGCGCACCCGCGGGATGTCTCTCATGCGTATGCCGCTGACTTGCTGGGCCTGGTTCACGACGGCGGTGCTGGCGCTGCTTTCGTTTCCCGTGTTGCTTGGCGGCGGAATTCTGTTGCTGCTCGATCGGCTGGCGGGCACAAGCTTCTTTATTCCCGGCGGGCTCGTGCTAACCGGCGTACTCTCCGGATCCACTAAGGCATTTCCCTTGCACACCGGCGGCTCGCCTATTCTCTGGCAGCATCTGTTCTGGTTCTTTGGTCACCCGGAAGTGTACATCGCGATCCTGCCGGGCATGGGCGCCACGTCGCACGTCCTCGCAACTTTCGCGCGGAAGCCCGTCTTCGGTTATCGCGCAATGGTGTTTGCGATTTTCGCGATCGGGCTGCTCGGCTTCTTTGTTTGGGGCCACCACATGTTCATCAGCGGCATGAGTCCGTATTCGGCGATGGCGTTTTCGATTCTTACATTGTCGATTGGAGTGCCCTCCGCGGTGAAAACATTCAACTGGATCGGCACGCTCTGGGGCGGCAAGATACGCTTCACAACTCCCATGCTGTTTGCGATTGGCTGCCGATGCACGATACGTATTTCGTGCTGGCTCACTTCCACCTGGTGATGGGCGTCGCGTCGATCTTCGGCATGTTCGCGGCAACCTATTTCTGGTTCCCAAAGATGTTTGGCCGGATGATGAATGAAAAGCTTGGGAAGCTCCATTTCTGGATCACCTTTGTAGGCGTCTATTCGATCTTCGTGCCGATGCACATTATGGGTATCGTTGGCATGCCGCGCCGGTATTCTGAGTTCACGCAATACCGATTCCTGGATTCACTCCACCCGCTGGTGGTTTTTGTCTCCGTGGCCGCAATTATCACAGTGCTGACTCAAGTAGTTTTTTACTTCAATGTGATTTGGAGCATGTTCAAAGGTAAGAAGGCGAGCGACAATCCGTGGGAGGCTACGTCACTTGAATGGACCACGGCGACGCCGCCGCCACACGACAACTTTGCCGGGCACGCGCCGACGGTTTATCGCGGGCCTTATGAGTACTCAGTCCCGGGAGCCGCGAAGGATTTTCTGATGCAGACCGAGCCGGAAGCCGCCGAAGCGCTTCTGGGAGCGGAAGGGATTAGCGGAAATGGCCACGACGGTCACAAGCACTAAGGCTGGAGCGAAAAGGGAAATTGATCGGGGCGGTGGCCCTCGATTTCCCGGACCCAATGGCAACGGGTCGCGAAAGCAAAACGGAAGTGGAGATCCGCTTTTCGAACAGCGATCGTCAGCTGCCCGATATCGGATTGGAACGTGGGTGGCTGTCGCTTCGATCGCGATGCTATTCACAGCGCTTACCAGCGCCTACATCGTGCGCGCTGCTTCAGCGCAGGACTGGCGGCCACTGGCGATGCCACGAGTACTTTGGCTTAGCACGGCATTGATCTTGTTCAGCAGCGTTACACTCGAGACTGCACGTAGAAGTCTGAAGCAGCTATTTGAATCAGGATATGTACGTTGGCTCTCACTCACTGCGCTTTTGGGTGTGGGCTTCCTGGCGTCGCAGTTATTCGCCTGGCGTCAGCTTGCGCGGCAGGGAGTTTATCTCGCGAGCAATCCGCACAGTTCGTTCTTCTATCTATTGACGGCGACGCACGGGTTGCATCTGCTCGGCGGTTTGCTGGCGGTTGTTTATTTGCTGTTTCGCGCGCGCCGGCCGCGCGTGGATGAATTGGCGGAAGCCAGGCACCTCGCACATGCCGATGCGGTCGCCATTTACTGGCATTTTATGGACGGTCTTTGGATCTATCTGTTTCTACTCCTATTCCTTTGGAGGTCACAGTGAGTACTGAGGCACGCGCCGAAACTTTCTCCGCCGCCGATTGGGGTGGTGGTGTGCTCCCTTATCGCGTCGGTCATCGGAAGCTGGGAATGTGGTTGTTCATCGTTTCCGACTCGCTGACGTTTTCCGCGCTGTTGATTGGCTACGCGTATTTGCGGGCGTCCAACGTCTGGCCTACGCCCTTTCCGTTCTATCCGAGCATCGTCTTCTCTTCGGTGATGACTTTCTGTTTGTTGTCTTCGAGCTTGACGATGGTCTTTGGCGTTTCCGCGTCGAGCCGCGGTGACAAAGCCGGCGCGCGGAAATGGATCCTGGCAACGATCTTCTTTGGTTTGGCGTTCATCGTGCTGCACTTGATCGAATGGAACCATCTGATCGGTGAAGGTCTGCGGCCGTTTTTCTTGCCGGAGCATTGGGTGAAGACGTTCACCACGACTGACGGCATACCGCCGTCGCCGCTATTTGGCGCTACCTTCTTTACCATCACGGGCCTGCACATGTTCCACGTGTTTACGGGAACGATTTATCTCGGCGTGGTCGCGGGACGGGTGAAGAAATTGAAGCACGAAGACGTCGAGATTAGCGGTTTGTACTGGCACTTCGTGGACCTGGTTTGGATGTTTGTGTTCCCGTTGATTTACATCCTGTCTGTCGATGTCGGCGGACACCTGGCACGGTAGAGTTTCTGGCGGAGGAAGAAAATGAGTGCACACGTTGAAGAACATTTCGCCGGCAGTAACAAACTGTTTACATCGATCTGGGCCTGGTTAATTGGGCTAACGCTGATCGAGATCTTTCTCGCTTACCGGCCCATGCCGATTCGCTACATGCTGACGATCTTGATGGGCCTATCGATTATCAAGGCGGCGCTGATCGTAGCGTACTTCATGCACATGAAGTTTGAGCGACTCAGCTTGATCCTGACGATTGTGCCGATGCTGGTTATTTGCATCTGTCTGCTGTTCGTGTTTTTCCCGGATAGTTTCCGGTCGTCGGGTCTGCGTTATAAATTCAAAGAGCCCGAGCCCGTCGCGCCGAAGAGCGTCGAGTAGCGTGGATTGAATGTCA